>ERZ1023892.10-NODE-10-length-60983-cov-37.804589_pt1 | contig 60983 bp, 44 predicted proteins | sample MGYA00380397_ERZ1023892 | MGnify/ENA primary metagenome ERZ1023892 (study PRJEB33179, sample SAMN07448999) | human gut metagenome | biome: Human-gut; feature: Human associated habitat; material: Faeces | host: Homo sapiens | place: India: Bhopal | collected... | reverse complement strand
ATGATACCATAAAGTTCCCATTATGTGCAAGAAATCAATCTTGCGTAGTTTCCGGCAAAATATGAATTGTTTTAAGTATATCCGTAATTAAATTTTGTTAACGTAGCTTTTATAATGTCTTCAAGCAAGTTCTAAGTCAATAGAAATAGTTACTTTATTTTCCAAATATTGACTTTAATATCATTTTACCGATTTTCCTTTCTATACCAGCTTTAGTTGTAGGTATGCCTGTTTGACGAGCAATTTTTTGTTTTGCCTGAGTTATACCTAAAGCCCTTTTCCAAGAGAACGAAAGACCGGGTATTCCTGTGTTTGATTTTCCTTTTGCCATAGTCTTGGTAGGTTTTATATCCTCTATTGTTTTTGTATAGAGTGATGGAACCACACAATAATCTTTATGCAGTTCCATCGGAAATGTTATTTCTTTGTCAACAGATGCCAAATTTCGCGTACCCAAAGTACGAATGAAGAACCAATGATGATTATCACCCAGTCTATCAGTTTCAATCCCTCCACATTGAAGAACTGCTGCAAACCTGGTAATTCAACCATCGCAATCTGGCCTATGAGGATAATTGCCACAATCGTAAGCAAACCATTGCATCCCTTGAAATGTAATGCGCTGCGCCCTGTCTCAAATGCTCTGGCATTGAAAAGATAGAAGAAGTGTGTCATTACGAAAGTCGTGAAGAGCAATGTCAGCTCGTATGTAGACACATGTCCCTTAGCTCCCAGTTGCAGGTGAAGCAGATCGGTAAGCTGATTCACCTCTGCGTGCTGGAAGATATAAAGCATTCCGAGCAGCATTAGGAAGAAGAAACCACCTACACCTATAATCTCTCGAAGCATCGGTTTGTTGAGGATAAATGCTTTGCGGTCACGAGGTTTGTCTTTCATTACGCTCTCTGATGGCGGCAGTGAGGCAAGAGCCATAGCTGCGAAGGTGTCCATGATGAGGTTTATCCACAACATCTGAGTAACGGTAAGAGGAGACTCTGTACCCATAAAAGCACCGCAGAGAACGAGGAAACAAGCCGTAACGTTCACAGTCAACTGGAACAGGAGAAAGCGCTGGATGTTCTGATACAGCGAACGTCCCCACATAACAGCCTTTCCGATACTGCTGAACGAGTTGTCGATGATTGTAATATCGGATGCTTCCTTTGCTACGCTCGTGCCGTCACCCATTGACAGGCCGACGTGGGCTGCACGGAGAGCTGGAGCATCGTTTGTTCCGTCACCCGTTACAGCAACCACCTGGTTCTTCTTCTGCAAGGTCTCCACCAGACGTTTCTTGTCCATAGGACGGGCACGAGAGATGATCTTCAGATCAAGAATGCGCTCCTGAAGTTCTTCATCAGACAATGCTGCAAACTCCGGACCGGTAATGATGTTACGCTCCGTATCCTTCTCATCATCCCAAAGACCTATCTGACGTGCTATTTCCTTTGCCGTTCCAGATGTATCGCCAGTTACGATCTTCACGCTGATACCAGCATCCACGCATTCCTTAACTGCAGAAGGCACATCCAGTCTTACCGGGTCAGCGATGGCTGCAATTCCGATGAAGCAGAGCTTGTCTGCTACAATCTTATTGCCATCAACAGCTTTTTCGCCATCGTTCAGCACCTGATAGGCAAATCCAAGCGTACGCATGGCACGATTCTGATATTCTGTCAGCTGCTTGTCTACGTCCTCCTTACTTACAGACGTCTTTTTGCAAAGACCGAACACAATCTCAGGAGCGCCTTTCACATAAAGCACCTTCTTGCCCTTCAGAGCTACAGACTCTACAACCGTTGCCATATACTTGTGCTCTGTAGAGAATGGCACCTCCGCAACAGTCTTTACACTCTCACGTATAGAGCGATAATCTACACCCTTATTGTTCAACCAAAGAAGAAGTGCCCCTTCCGTTGGGTTGCCAAGAATCTGCGGTTTGCTCTTGTCTGAGAAGTCTATAGATGCTGTAGAGTTTACAGCAATACCCTCAGCAAGAACCTCCATCGGAGTATCGCCATACATCTTCATCTCATCCACGCTCATCAAGTTCTGCGTCAGCGTTCCTGTTTTGTCCGTACAGATGACAGTTGTTGCTCCCATAGTTTCACAGGCATGCATCTTTCTTACAAGGTTGTTGGTTTTGAGCATGCGGCGCATACTGTAAGCCAAACTCAAAGTGACAGCCATTGGTAATCCCTCTGGCACTGCCACAACCACAAGCGTTACAGCAATCATCAATGTCTGAAGAACGTATGCTATGAACGGAGCGACCTGCTCCATTGAACCGAAACAGTCGGTTCCATTTGTCACGAAGTACATAATGATACGTCCGATGACAATAAGTGCAGCAAAACCATAGCTTACCTTGGTTATCCAGTCACTCAAACCGTCGAGCTGTTCATTGAGTGGGGTCTTCACGCTGTCGTCAATCTGTACTGCCTCGAACACCTTGCCTTGTTCTGTCTTGTCACCAACAGCAAGTACACGGCAGATGCCATGACCCTCCATAACCTTAGTGCCTTTCATCACATGGTTTGTAGGATAGGTTGCAGCCTTGTCGAAATCTTTCTCATCGACACTCTTGCCACACATTGGTTCACCAGTCAATGTGGATTCGTCCATGTGCAACGATGTAGCTTCGAGCAATTCGCTGTCTGCAGGAACTTCCTCACCAGTATTGAGGATGACTGTGTCACCTACAACAATGTCCTTGCGAGGAATCTGCGTAGTGTTGCCATTGCGTATCACCTCTACCGGCTCATCATCATTAACTTGATTAAGAATTGTGAATTCCTTGTCTGCCTGCAACTCAAAATAGAAGGCAAGTCCCGTTGCAAGCAAAATGGCAACGAATATGCCTACCGGTTCAAAGAATACGGCAGCTCCCTGTCCGAGTCCGAAGAACTCGTAGCATGATATACCTATCGACAATGCGCCAGCAATCATCAGGATGATGATCAGAGGATCGCCGAACTTATCCAAGAACTGTTTCCATAAAGGTTCTTTCTCTGGTGGTGTCAACACGTTGGCACCATTCTTTCTGCGGCTTTCGAGCACCTGGGCATCGGACAAGCCTGTGTAGTGATGTTTTTGTTCCATATTATCTAATATTATATTATTTCCTTCTATAATAATCTAACTGTATTTACCGTCTATTATATCAATACCATCTTGCCACTCCACCATGATGCGAACATGTTCCTCTCCTGCTTTGACTAAAGCTATAAGAGCCATCCCGACAAAGAGCAGTAGCACCTGCTGGCCGTGAATTATAATATGTTGGAGATTGAACCCGATTCCCATATGAGTTTGTATAATGTCTTACGCCACCACGCCGATTATATGAAGAATTGCCGACTTTTTGTACAGAAGTTCCCCTACGAGACGTATAAGTTTTACGAACAGGTTTACTAGAGAGATATTTTGTAGAAATATATCCGACATATCCATTATATTCAACAGGAACCCACTTACAATCACAATCTTCATCTATAGTTACTGCAGTTCCTCGTGGTATTACTGTCAGAATATATGAATGAGCATTCGCCTCATACCGCAAATTAAGATTGTTCGTAACATACTTTGTAAATGCAGAACAATCCACACCACAAAGCAAGCAAAGTGTCAATATTATTAAAAGAGTTTTTTTCATACGACCTAAACTTTGAAATCATTAACTTTTCCAAACGCAGCAGCAAACTGAGCAACCTTTACTCTTTGCGCACCCTTGATTGCCATTTCATAATCACATTCTTTGTCTCCCATTTTGCTTGTAACTACAAATAGTTCCAAACTCATTAATAGAAGAAAGAATATGACATAGAATGCACCAGCAACCCATCTGTTTGTGATTATAGACACCATGGCCTCAAGTTCTTCCAAAAAGCCGACATTTGCCTTACACTCCGCTCTCGTGTCTTCTTCCACAGTCAACTTTTTCTGACTCCACTCCTTTTCCTGTTCATTCAGCAACTTTATTTTCTCATTGTTTTCCTTAATCGTTTCAATCTTCGGATTAGCCACCTGATTTGTCGTAACAGACGGATTATTGACGGTTTTCATTTTTCCGCCAACAACCACAGTTTGTTGGCTATTCGTTACAGACTTCTGGATAACCCAAGGATGATTGTTAACATCTTCCTGCATCTGAGCATTTTCATTATCCAGCACACTTGTTTCATTCTGCAATGCATTCAGTTTAGCATCAATTACTCCAACTCGCTTTTGAGTCAATGATGCCGTCTGAATCTCAATATTGTCTGCCAATTGCTTGTCAATATCTTTTCCGAACATTGTCTGGTCAAATATCGTAGAACCAACAATCGCCATAATAATAGCAATAAACAATCTAAACACAGCCAATTTCTTTGTTGGATTTATGGCAAGAATTATTTGACGTTCTATCATCACGACAATAGTCACAAATACCAAAGATACAAGAAGACATCCCCAAACAGGAAGACCAACGTATCGCTGGGCAAACAAAAAGCCCGTAATGCTCCAAACTATCATCAATATAAGCAATGCTGACGTATATTTACTCAACTGGCTCTTGCTTGCTTCAGAACACTGAGCCAGCATATTCGCATTCCAACCTGTAAGGCTACAACCAAATCTCAACCACCATTTCATATTGCATTCCTTTCTTTATTAACAAATGGAATTAGTTTAAGCTATAGACTGCTTTACAACAGAATTATCCGTTCTAAGCATCTGTGGCATTATCTGTGGCTGACCACCTCCAAGAGATACCGTTGCTATGCCACGTAAAAATCCACACTCATATGACTGGAGAGGAATTGATGCTTCATTGGCATTGTTACGGAAATCAGCTTCCAAATCAGCAAGTTCTTTCTTATGCACATCTATCAATTGCATGTTCTTTTCAAGTTGAGCAACCGTTGTCAGCAGACCTGCAGCATTGCAATTGTCAATACGGACCTGAAGATCTTGCTTCATAACATCATAGTTAAGATTGATCTCTCTAAACACCATCAAGATCTTGTTCGTTATCAGCCTCATATTTATATCCTTGAATGCCAAGTCACTTTTCAGCATTGCATCTTGAAAGCCTTTGTCCTCATAATTCTTATGAAGATAACCATACACAACATCTATTGGCCAACCTGTAGCATAAGACACGGTCAACGGTTTTTTATCATCTTTACTCTGGTCAGATGCTACTGTAGTGCTTTCTACCTTTTCCTCAATCTCATCAGGTGCTGCAACCGGCAATGAAATATTGACTGCTTTGTCATCATCACCTCTCTTACTAAAGATATTCAAGAATCCCATAGTTGTTTATTTTTATTTGTTAGTATTTTATTTTTCTGTTGCAAAGGTACCACTTGTGTAAACAATACACATGATATCAAAAACATTACAATTATTATATGGGTATGTCTGCATTTCTTTACCTGTAACGTTACACCCCCACCATTATACGCCCTCGATTCTTTTAACGATATCTGATTCTGGAAACGGCAACAACCCACCAGTCTTCCAGTCTTTCACATATATCATATCCGGTTCCACATTCACGTTATATGTTCCATACGAATTCTTAATTATCAAATAATCATTAACATTATACAACATATCCGACAAAACCATCAGACTTTTCTTTATACGACTGAAAATTGGGCGACGAATTTCTGCAGAAAATACATCCGGAACCTTTTCTTTGTCTCCCCCCATAAACCCATACACAATCCCATATTGTTTCTGGAATCTGACAGTCTTTTCTTTATACATCTGCATCTGCATCCTAGAACTCGGACAATTGAAAGAGAAGCCATTATCGTTCATTAGAATAAGAAACAACACATACATTGCCTTGTCACGACGACTTAACCCACTAAGTTTCTGACCGATATCCGGTAAGCATATTTCTTCACGGTTCGGATCAATTACAATCCTACTTCTTATATTATTGCGTCTCAAGAAAATATCCAGCAATTGCTTATAAAATCCATAATAAAGATATTGATTATTTGCCTCTCTCCCGATTGGAACAGTAAGAGTGTCTGAACTAAGCATAGAAGAAAAATCATCAACGAACTTCTTGACAAAATCTACAAAACCATCCTCTATCTCAACACAAAGGAGATTGGAATATTCAACATCTCCAACATAATCATTCCCTATCTTTATCAACAACGACGGATTTACTTCACGCAAGTTTTCAAGATTCAACCTGTTGCACAATATGTCCTTACAGAAACTTTCCGTTGTCATCGACAGCAATCCATCTATCACACTTTCAACACCATCCATAGAAAACGAAGGTGCAAGAAAAGAAATCATCCTACGGAACATCCCTTTATCCGTTTCCTTATAATGGTGGATGACATTAGGAATATAAACGAACTGGAAACCTGAAAACAGAAACTCTTTATATACATTCCTGTAATTATCAACAATCTGCTGATTTGTCTCAACATCAAACTTAGATTCAACATACAAAACCGTCGACTCATCAACGCTGAAACTCTTTTTAGGAATGGATATGACGCTTACATTGTCTGATTCTTCATCACCCAAAGCCTGTCTTAAAGCAATAAGCAACAATGCCTCTGAATGAGCACAAAAACCATCACTCACCGTTGCATCCGTACAATCCGATAGAACCTCTCTCCGCAAATCCCCTACAGACATCTTCAATATGGAGATTGCCTCTGAAAAACTCATTGCCATTGCAGCCACTTCATTCTCCTGCGCAAAATTATATTTCTTGCGCATCTCATCATAAAATACCATTTCACCTGTATCTATGATCCGATCTGCCTTTATCAGGTCAACAAATATCCTGACTACAGCTGTCTTTTCTGAGTTTTTCATAAATCCCAATTAATATGTTGCCAGCAGTCATGTTTTTACAAAGAATCAGCGTTATATAACCATTATTTATCACTGATACAGAAGCAATCACCTCATTAAGAATTAAGAAACTATTTGGACAGAAAGCACATAAAATTGCAATCTGTCCAAATCATAGAAATTAATGTCTATATCCGTTACGATACATTTCATTCACACGTTTTTGGACAGCCTGGTAATCAGAACCCAATTTAGATTTTCTTTCAGTTCCATTACCATATATGCCATCCCAAACTTGCATTGCTTTTTCTTCTATTGACTTTTGAGAAGACGAAGCCGTTCTTGGTTCAGTTGTACTTTCTGATGTAGATGAAGTCGTAGGAGTACCAACATTACCATTGTCATCATTGGCTTGCATTTTCTCATTTTCTGAATCGCTTGTCTTCTTAACAGATGAGACTGTATCAGCATTTACCTTTTCTGTAGAATCCGAAACTACCGTATTAGTCGGCTCGAGGTTCTGCTCATGACCAGAACTACAGCTTCGGTATGCGACAAATGCCAAAACAGCCAAGATAACAACGACACCTGCAATAAGTTTTCTGCGATTATTCGGTGTTCCCGGTGTTTCACCAGAAGAAGCACCATCAGATACTTCATCTGTTTTTTTAAAAGAAGTATCCCCTACTGGAAGCTCTTCTTTTTCTATTTCGAAATGTCGCTCAACATGCTTTTCCATGTTAAAGCTACGAGTCGATTTCCTTTGTTTTTTGTTATCAACCATAATTGTAACCTTTTATTCTTTAACTTGCGTAGATGTCAATAAGTGTTTCCAAGCCACCGACATGTCCAACACCAACTGCCTCAAACTCCCAATCACCATCTTCGTTTACAACAAGTTTAGCGACTGACAAAGCGGTCTCTTTCGTGAAAGCCTCAGCAAGTTCATATCGACACAGTTCTTCATCATTTTCAGCATTGATGACACTGATAAATGCTCCCTTTACATCTCCGAAAGTTTTGCCTTCATCATGTATAGAAACAACAAAGACTATCTCACAAACATTTGGGTCAACTTTGTCCAAATTAACGTCAATCTGCTCTCCAGAATCTCCATCACGGTCATCAAGAGAACCTAAGACTGCTCCATCACTTGACATTGGACGTGTTTCTGCCATCCATCTACGCTTATTGCCATACACAGCACGGTCAAATGGTTTCTCTCGATTCTCTGAATTGTAGAATACAAAACCTGCATCATCCAAGATGACACCTTCATCACCGCAAAGGAAAGTAGAAGCATCAAGGTCTGCGTCAGAATCCCAATCCAAAACGACCTTTATCTTACTTAATCCATCAGACTTCGCTATTTTAAAGCGTTCGCCCTTGGATAAATTGAATCTTCCCATAACTTTTATTTTTAGGATTTATACTATGCGTAAATGTCTATCAAAGTCTGCATACCGCCATCATGACCTTCGCCTACAGCTTCAAATTCCCATTCACCTTCATCATTGCAAACGAGTTTTGCAGCCTCAACAGCAGTTTCTGTAGAGAACTTTTCCTTAAGATTGTACTTACAAAGCTCCTCGCCTGTCTCTTCATTAGAGATTGTGATAGATGGCTCACGTACTGCACCAAAAGTCACACCATCCTTATCACCATGATAAATGGTTACACAGAAGATGATTTCCTGAACTTTAGGACTCACCTTAGAAAGATCTACGTGCATAGTCTCTCCTGACTCATCTCCCTCTTCATCATCACCAAGGTCATCAGCAGAGCCAAGAACAGAGCCATCTGCAGATACAGGAACAGTCGCAGCTCTCCAATGAGCCTTATTGCCATGAACAGCCTTGTTAAAAGGCTCAACTTCACCAGTCTCTGGATTTGCACGACGATTAGAATTGTAGAACACGAAGTCTGCATCATCCATGATCATACCATCAGCACCAACAAGAAAAGCAGATGCATCCAAGTCTGCACCAGACTTCCAATTAAGGTCTATCTGCACTTTCTCTAATCCTTCACTCTTGTCAAGCGCAAAACGCTCACCTTTTTCAATTTGAAATCTTGCCATAATCTTACGGTTTTAATTGTTAATTATATTGTTTTATATTGTTCGATAAGTTGCTCTATATCTATGGTTTCCAAGCCATACTGACGATACAAAGCCAAACTATTTTCCAACTCTTTGATGGCATTCTGTTTGCTTGTCACATTATGACTTCGGCGAACAGAATCAATACCGCTTGCATACGAAGCAATATTACGTTTGGCTCTAATCAGTTTAGAACAAACTTGCGCCATTTCCGAATTACCTTCTTCCGATGCAAATTTTCGTTTTGCTTCAGCAAACAGCCCTTTTTGAAGCATTTTTTCTGCTTCACTCTTTGTTTTTTTTGCAGGAGCTACAGGACTATCCCTTTTTACGTTAGCAGCATAATTTAAGCCATATTCCTTACGTATGTCTGCCAAATCTGAATCAAACGTATGAACATTGTCATGATGCAAACGTACTTCCAACTTCTCCAAAGCGACAACTGCATCATCTTTCCTTCCTGTTCGTAACAATGCCTTTATATCGGCCATTTCCCTGTGAAGTTCTCTTCGCAATTTCTTTAAGTCAACAACCGGAGATTTCTTTGGGTATTCTGAAATTGGATTAAGAACTGGACGTTGTTTTTCTTCCGATAGAGAAGTTTTTTTCACAACCCAATCTACACCTTTCATTACATTTTCTAATTCGACATCCCAATCAGGAAAGCTATTTTGCTCAAGCCAGAGTTTTAATTCTTCATAAATAGCATAAGCCCCCTTTACATCACTTCCTCGAAGTTTTGCCTTTATATCAGCCATCATGATACGAACCTTTCGCTTATCCGCAGGAGACGGTGTATGAATGGCATTATTTTCTAACGAGCGAGAAGAATATGGAGGAACTACTATATTATCAGTCCTTTTAGAAAACAGATTGCTTACTTCATAATTAGCTTTCTTTACCAAGCTAAGCAGTCGGTCAAGCATCAAGTTTTTCTCTTTTTCCAAAACCTTCTTTACAGGATAAGCCAATGCCATCTGACTAAAGATATTTTCAAAATAATCTGTAGCAGCATTTCCAACAAGTATTATCTGGCATTGCTGAATACTTAACCCCTTGTTTATTAATGCCTCGTTCAAATGATGCGAAACCAACCGACAAGCATCTCCTATTGCTGACATATCCAATTCGTCACGAGAAAGACAATAATCTTGCATTGATCCATCACTCATACACAAGACATCATTTACCGTTCTCAAATTGCTATTCAGAAATTTCAAAGCAGCATCTCTCAATACATTCTCTTCAGGCTCACGAGGCTGATAATTGTAATTATTGAGTCCAGCCCAAATCAAATCTATTGCTTGTTTCAACCTTGGGTCACTTCCTTGCCCTTCTATTCTTATCAAATCCGTAAGCGATTTATCCGAAACTGCATCATACAATTGAAAGATTAAGTCGTTCTTATCAACTGTTGCCAAAATGACTACCTCAGGTTTCTTCTTATCAGGCAAAGAATCCATAATAATAGGTAACAAAAGTTGATGATAACTTACAGAACACATATTCTGAAAGCCTCCCTTTTCAAAAGGACTTGTAATGAAAAGTTTTTTATCAGTATCCAATTCTGGGGTAAACAAGAAAATCAACGGTAACTTAGACACATTGCTATCAATATTTCCTACTTCACCATAAAATCGGTCAGACAAAATTTTACCGATATAATCCTTGATTGCATAGAACGGTAATTTATTGAGTTGTTCATCACGTCCTGCGAATCTGAACGTCCTCATTTCTTTGCATGTATCAAATATATTGGCAAAGGCATTTGGTGCAAGTTGTTTGGTAGCGGACTCCAAGGCACTTTTACCTATCACAAACTCATTACCTACGCATTCTATGGCAAAAGGCATCTCGCTTCCGCCATCCTGCATGAAATCGACAAAGCGATTGTCGCCATCCATGCGATTATAGCGGAAGGAGATTCTATTACGCGATATAGTAACCAATATGCAATAATTCACTTTCTTACGTCTTTATCTGTTATCAACTTCTAAATATGTCCATCAAATACTCATCGTAAAACTTCATACCTTCAAGAATGATGATAGGAGCCACATAGTCAAACCTGTCCTGACGACGAGCCTTCTGCATCTCTGGAAGATTCTGAATATAAGTATTGATATTCGCCATAGAATTAATACCATTCATAATTTTTTTCAAGTCCACCATATCTCTTCCAAATAGACCATTTACATACTTATAGAATATTCCTGCAAAAGTATAGAAACACATTTTCGTTGTATCAAAGTTATTAGGAGATTTGAAACAAACTCCAATGCTTTCCATGAACTCTGGAGAAATACTATCTTCAAATGTAAGTTCTTCTTCATTGCCTGTACTTGTATTATAGAGAGTAAAGCCATTTTCTCCAATAATCTCAATAACTTTATCAGAGATTTGCAATGGACTTGCGATGGTCTTGGCCAATCCCTTAGACACTTCAAACTTTACCTCATTAGCTTGTTTGGTCTGGATATCTATATTTGGCCATCCACCAAGATTACCCTTGACAACATCAATGCCACCCATACCCATACAGAACATTTCCATATAGTATTTCCTCGCAATTTCTTTATTTATGGTATATAACCACTCAAAAATACGAGAGCCCTTGCCTGCAAAGATAATCTTTACCTTTGGTCGCCAATCAGCCTTAAACATAGGTAACTCATCAGACTGACGTGCTTCCTTTACCAATTTAATAGCCAATTGTCCTGCATAATAAGTTATAAGGCCTGTAACATACATATCCACACAGAACAAAGGACAACATTCTGTCGAAAGAATTTGATAAAACTCTGCAAGTTGTTTCGTATCCAACTGATCGACAACTTGTTCGAAATAATAAGGGGCAGTAGCTGCTGAATAGAGTTTTTGCCCATCATTAAACCCAAGTAATTTCAAGTTGTTGCGATGGCAGATATTAGTCAAAGCATTCTCAAACTTAACATCCATAAACTTGGTTGCAGCTGATATTCGCTGGGCTGCAAAACGTATTGAATTCTGTTTCAACATTTTGCTTGCCTCATTGTCCTTACAGATTACTGAAATATCCGTCGTACTTCCACCAACATCAAAACAGAACGTCAATTCATTTGTACTATTGATATTGTATGAAAGGAAATTTGCCACAGCACAAGCTTCTGTCATGGCTTTATTTGTATCTATATCCTTAAATTCAAACCTAAAAGGTTCTCTATTAGGCACAAGTGGCCTTTGTTCTGTTCTCCTTTGTTGAGAAGAGAATGTTCCAAAAGGATTATCACTATCATCAAATGCACTTGTAGAATTGGAGAAAGAAGCCTCATTCTGTGGAGAAGCAAAAGCATCCGTTGAGCCAAAGGCATCGCCTCCAAATGGGTCGCCTCCCCCAAAAGGATTATCATTGCTAAAGTCATTATTGGAAATGCTCCCAGAAATATCTTCCGTTGTTCCAAACCCACTTGACCCCATATCACCTGTATTCATACCAGGAATTGTAGAAACTGATAACGGAACAGGATTCCCCGCAACATCTATCACAGGAGATACATGTTTCAAAGACTGCCAGATTTGGTTATATTGTAACATCAGATTATAGCCCATTGCCGAAGGGTATGACCATCTGAGAACATTCGGGACAAACCCTTTGACAAACAACTCAGCATAAATGTGCAGCAATAAAGAAGACAAGAAAGCTTGCTTATGAGCCTTATCCTCTTCTCGCTCACTCCATTTCATATTATGAATGAGCTGAACAATATTCTGACCACCTCGGAAACCAAGTGTCATTGTATCATCTGTTACATTGTCAACAGGCAAGTGACGACAAAAGCATGGGAATCCTCCTTGCACAGCCTCACTACGCATGGTGTTTATACCATCTATATCATTCTTAGGCAAACGTTGGTCATCATGGATGGCGAGAATACTCTTAATAGCATTAGAATACAACTCTTCATTTTGGAAGAAAAGTACATTGCGTTCGGCAGGAACTTGATTGGCATTGGTACCCAAATCCGTAAAGAGCGATACTCTTTGTCCGGTGAATTGTATGCCTTCCGCATGTTGCATCTGCCCATCATGATAAGCTACAGAAGTATTCGTACTTCCAAAATCCACACCCACAGTAACATCACTCAATGTGCGATTCACATCAAGCATATCCATAGGCAAGCCATTATTAGCATTCAATACACTACTATAATGTATCAAGACAAAACCACTTTCACAACCCGTAATATGAGTAAATCGTACTCCTCTAAAAGGATGCTTACTCTCATATATTTCATACTTATACTTACGAACAGCTGTACGGCTATCACTTGTCACCAAGAGTTTTGCATCACCCAAAGCGACTCCCTTGTCAGCTAGATATTGAATATTACCATCGTAATCCGTAATAATCTCATTATCTTGCTTTTCATCGCCAACGAAAGGAACTGCACTATACTGACAATCCTCTTGGCGAGCATTATGTGGCATTTCTGAATACAAGAAATAGCGACTCCATGCACCAGATATGAAATTTGGCCATACTACAACATCTTTATTTCTCTTAAATATGCCACTTACCTTGTATTCTATAGGTATAGTCTTCTCCTTTCTATCACCATTTTCGTCCACTACCGATATGGTTAGTTTCACTGACAGAATAGACTTTTCCTCATCGAACTCTGCGTTCATGTGCGAATTGATGCTAATACCTGCCTGGACATATCCTAACAAGGTGCTAACATTACGGCCAAACACAACCAATCCCTTTTGGCTCAAAGGAATTGCAAAGAAAGCATAATCTGTGCTACCGGTCTTATTGGCTCTCAACAAAAATATTGGCAATGTTGCAATATCCTTTTCTCCTTTTTCATACTCACGAGGAAGCCAAACTCTCAGTATTTTGGAATTTTTAGGCAACAAAAGCTCCTCGGGCTTAAATGCTTTAGATTCTCCATCAGCATCTGGAGTCGCCGTTATAACTCCATTATGTCCATAAAGCTCTTCTGTATAATTAAGAAATCCAAAAGGCAAACCAAAGCCTTGCACTGGAAGAGCGCTGGCATTGTTCTCATCAAGTTTACGGTCACGTATGAGTTTCAATATTTCATTACGCCATGTGCCCAACTCGCCCTTTATCCCTTCGTATGTGAGTTCAGCTTGTTTATAGTAGTCTTCCAACTGCTTCACGCGAGGCAGTAACTTATCTACATAAGCAAACAAGTTTAGCAATTGTTCGTCAGAAATCGTACTATGTAAAGGATCCGTGAAACGATGTGTCGTTGGATCTACAAAAGCTGCATTTTTATCAATATCATACGATACGGATGTAAAAAACAGAGAGCGAGGTGAAGTAGCACCAACAACTTGTTTATTATATTTAATAAGGTATAAGAATGGCTTTACTTGATCATTTTTTGCCTTACCTTGCTCTGCCCAAAGACCACGGTCATTCATTAACATATTGCCAAAAGCACCCTTTGGCTCATACATATTCTCCGTGGTCTTCATATCCTTACCATCACTATAAGCAAGGGTAATTCTACGTATTTCTATTGCTGTGTTATTCAAGGCAATACATGCAATAAGTCCACGCCATTCATCCACAAGATTCACATAATATTGATTAAGTCCAACGGAAGCGTCTTTACGAATTGTCTGAATCTCATTAAGTGCATGACTGAAAAGATCGGCACGAGCAAACACAGTTGGCACGCCCGAAACTATGGCACTAACATCCACACCATCTTGAATAGATGGTGTTTCTATATCTCGTGTAAAAGCCTGTATGCTTGAAGTCAAATCCTGCCATTGCCCGGCAGCACCTTGCTGTTGGCTGCGAGGTTTGACATTGATTACTAATGCTTTAATATCTGGCATAAGATTTTATTTTTAAAACATTTATAATTTAGCACTAAAAGGAATTGTACGATTAATGGCATTAAACATGTGAGCCAAGAAACGTTCTTTCATCGTGCTGACGTTCTGCTTATCTGCAACTGGAGGACATTTTGGAAGATTTTTAATAAAATCGTCATAATCAGTACGTTTGTCCGTTTTAAACAATCCTGATTTCTTCTCCTCTTGAATTTCTTTACATGGGTCCATCGATGCAAGGGCCATAACATTCTCCTCGAATACTTTTGAAGGGAACAAGAAACGACTTACTCCTGCCAAGCGAACGGAATTGTAAACTTGATAGATCCATCCTCGCACTACAGAACCATTCATAATACTATAAGCAAACTCCTTCATATAGTCGTCAATCTCCTTAGATTGTTCTTTCTTCATATCATTATAGTCAGGTATTTGCTGCTCCGCAAGTCGAGCGATAAATCCACGTGTACCTCTAGTTTCATTGGTTACATTATTATTCTGCAACAAGGCACCACCATGCTTCGAGAGTATGATATGCGCCAAAGTCAAGAATGAACCCAACTTTTGCATAAACTCTGAAGCCTTGGATTGACTCACGAAGTCTGTTCCTCTGAATGTTAAATTCTTTGCCTCGTCCAATTCTACAGAACGATAAAGATATTGAGCTGTAGTATTTTGTATATTTTGCTCATCAAGCGTAAAGAAATCATAAGCTGCACAAGCGCTCATTAACTCCACGACGTGGCAAGCATTTTTTTGCTCTGCACCACCGGTTATTGTATTTCCATTATTACTGTCAGAAACATTTAGATCCTTAGCAGGCCAACCGATATGATAGAGACGTTTGTAACGTTCTTTCACGGTCTTATCATTCTGATAAAATTGCAAAGCAGCCTGTGAGTTGATAGCAAAATAATCAGACGAAGCTATCAGTTTTTCATCCTTTCGTTGTGCATCCGAGGGAGATTGGAAACTAAAATACTCAGTAAGTAATGTAGCCCCAAACTTTACTTTGTTAAAGTCTATTGTATTTTGAGAAATGATATTACATGCCTCTTTTAAAGCCTCAGGAACTACAGGTATAGAAGAAGCACCAGTTCCTCCAAATACAGAACCAAATACAAAGACACGAGCACCAGTTCCACTTTTCTGCAACTCTGTCAGAAAATCAGCTAGCTGTTGTTCTGGCTCTGTTGCCTTAGCTTTATTTTCCACATAGTGACATGCTGCTTCAACGATTCCATGATATATTAGCATCGAGCCCAAGTGCGTTTGCGCACGATACCCATGTTCTAGATTGAAACTCTGCACCGTATCATGTTCCAAGAAAAGGTCTGCCAAATCATGGTCATCCTCCTCTGTTTCTTGCCCAATTCCTTGCGTAGCACTCAATTTAGAATAAGTACTACGATTTGCCTTTGAATAATCTGTATAGAAACGATAAAGGCTCAACTTAGAAGAGAAGAAAGTATTAGAATTTGGACTCCCTCCTGGTGACTCGGGATTGTCAGTCTTCACCTTATTATACAGCTCTATCAATCGTTCTACACGCCCTTTATTACCATTACTTTGGTCGGTATCAAGAGTAAGTATGTTTATCTCTTCATTGTCAAACATACCTATTGCACAAAGATGCACAAATGCCTCCAAACATCTCATTCCCGTACCACCAATGGCTATAACAAACAAACTATCTTTCATAATAGATATTTCATTTAGAACCAAGAACCCAACTTACCTTGTTTGTTTGCCTTAGAAACAATAAGACCGAGCACAACATATACTACCCATGAGACACAAAGTCCAATGAACATATGAAGCATAAAAGTATTTTTCTTTGAGCCTGTCTTCAATCCGATATATACAAACAAGAATGCAAGCAATGCAGAAATGACCGGGGCAGCTATACTGGAAAACCAGAATATACCCTTACGCTTACCTACATCACTCAAATTTGGCTGAAAAGAAACATTGTTAGACAAAATAATTGCCAACACCAACGCCAACACTGCTGCCACCAAGGCACAAATATAAACAGGAATAATAATCTCTGACATACTTTTTCTTTTTATATGGTTTAACGATTGTTATTGATTCATTCTAATGAAATAGCTATATACGCAACTGCCTTGAGGATTGCAATGCTGCAACACATTTCTAACAGCAGAACTGAGGCAATTGTTTCCAGACCAAGAGAACAAGCTGTCTATTTGAGAGCCAAGATTAGGCTCGGCATTAGCGACAACAATATCTATACGATAAAGCCCTGAAGTTTCCTCATTGCCAGCTATTACACCTCCAAACTGAGGATTTAAATCTACAGCCAACTCTGCTTCATGTCCCTTCGTTTTAGCGAAAGTTTGAGCAAACAGTCCTTGGTCAAAAGCTACCACCCCTTGGATGTCACTAATACTTCTACCTCCCAACTTTACATAGTCAAACTCTGGCAGTAGTTGTCCTTGCTCATCATAAAACTCAGAACTCTCAGATGGAATATCTACTTGTTTTTCTCCTTCTACCACTGTTGTCTTAGGCTTATATTGCATAGCTGTATGCCAATTCATATAAAGTTCAAAATCCTTACCTATATCTGTCATTCTTACAGCCAATCCTTTAATTTGATAAGAATCAACATTTGAAAAGTCTGCAAACAGATTTTGGAACAAATGACGGAAACGATATTGCAATGGAATTTCTTCTTCCTCTTGTCCACGAGCATTTTCCACAATCGCAGCCCAATCTTCATCAAATGTGTATAGTTCAGCTCGTGAACCTTGCAAAAAATTAAATCCATCGTCCTTACCATTTTCTATTGATCCTGTTACCACATCGTCACCATTCTCATCATGATATGTTCCACCAATACAAGGACCTGCATACGCTCCGCTCATTCCTCCTTTTTTGGGCATGACCGTATAATTATGCATAGAAAGTGTGAAACGCTTATAGTTTTGAGCCTTGCCTTGCAAACCATCCTCTATCTCTTTTAACAGTCGATGATTTTCGTCATCAAAAACTGTATAATATAGATGTTTATCAAGCGTACCTTCTTTATAGTCAGTAACAAAAAATGTAATATCCTTTCCTCGCTTTAGCCATTCCTCAAAATAAGGAGTAGCATAAGCTTGTTGATAAATCTGATGTCCAGGAGTATATTCCTCGTAATCCGTTACTAACAAGGCACTACGATTCTCATCTACGATTTTCTTCAAAGTCTTTTCTATTGGCGCATACAACTGTCCTTGTGCTGCAGGATTATGAAGCTGAGCAAATATATTAGCTGCCGAATGCAAATCTTCACCATTTAACTTCTCTATTTTTTCATTAGCCAAAGAATAAAGGTCATAATTATTCAATGAGCCTGTGACTTTCTGCGTAATGCCATTGAAAGTCTGTGCTGTGGTAGGGTCTTCGTATGCTATATAGACTCCAGAAAAATCAAAATATGCAGCCCATTTTCCTTCGCTTGGCATTCTCTGTGAATCCTTCTCATAGTATGCTTGAATGTTTTGAGGATTGGGTCCCATATCTACTTTATTACCGCCACAACTCGACAAAGCGCCAACTAAACTTATTGACGCAAAAAATATAGCTAATGAAGAACCAACTTTTGATAGACCTAAAGATTTGTTTAACATTTTTGCTTTTTATGTGCGCAGATCAGTCCCCATCAATACTGTGCGATTAGACTTCAAACTTTTATACGAACATAAAAAAAGCGTGGGAACTGCCTGTCGTCTGTTCCACTACCTGAGGCCTTCGCATTGCCTTATCCTGTTGAACAGACAACGTTAGAGCCCACGCCGATATGATATACGCCACCACATGGAGTAAAGCCACCTATTAATATAGGTACAATACTCCATTGGTTGTGATATAATCACACCCGTAGACATCTACCGTTGCTAAGTTCGTGACAGGATAGTGAAAGTTGCGAAGTTTCAGATAGTCATGAACAAAGCGTCAAGTAAACGCCTTCAATATGTCTTGGATTATCGTCCCACCCAAAGCCCGCTTCGCATAGATATGTCTTTCGATTTCACCATGTTCCACACGGCGTGAGCTGTCTCATAATATTTGTACAAGAACTTGTCTTGACTCAATATTATTGAGACTTGATAATCCAATGACAAATTTATATAATTTTTCTGAAACTGAAAAATAAATGTTAAACAATTCTTTTAATTAACCAAGCATTTAAGAAAAAGATGTTTTTTTGTAATGTCAAAACAGCAAGAAGATGGTGTTACCTTTGATGGCAATGTATTTGAATGTTTTGCAGTCTGAAGGTACCTAGGATAAAAAAACTTGACCATGACTCTTGTTAAAATCATAAAACAAGAAATCATGGTCAAGCTCTAATAGAGACTTCATGGGTCTCTTTCAAGTAAACGTGAGCTACTTAATAGTGCGTCACGTTTCTTACTGAAAACAATCAACTAAGTTTAATAAACTCGAAATCATACTTGCTGCAGTTGCTCTTTTTGTTGTCAAACTTGTACATGCGCATATACTGCTCTTGTATTTCTTTCGCTCCATTATAGAAAGGGTCTGATGTGTACTAAATAGCCTGCCAGATAATAATGTTATAGTATTCGCAATGCAATTGCCGCGCATGCCTCAGCATCCGCCAAAGCATGATGATGATTGGTTAAATCGTATCCGCAACGTGCGGCAATAATATCGAGGTTGTGATGTCCTTTGGGCCATACTCGGCGTGATGCTATGCAAGTGCAGTAGAACTCGTAATCGGGATAATCCATTTGATAGACATGGAATACGGCTTTTAGACAACTCTCGTCAAAGGATTTGTTGTGGGCTACGAGCGGAAGGCCAGCTATCTTGGGTTCTATCTGCTTCCATACTTCAGGGAATATTGGAGCTTTGTAGGTATCAGAAGCACAAAGGCCATGAATCTTACTACACCAATAGTTGTAATACTCAGGCTCAGGCTTTATTAGCGAGTATAACTTGTCCACTATCTTGCCATCACGAACTATAACTATGCCAACAGAGCATACCGAACTGCGCTCGTTGTTGGCTGTCTCGAAATCTATTGCTGCAAAGTCCTGCATGTAAGATGTATTTAGATTGTACGAAAAAAACAACCCATAACACTTTGGGAGCATTATGGGTTGTGGATATGTTTTTATTAACTTAATCCTCTACAGGAGAGAACTCGTCCTTTCCTACTGAGCAAAGAGGACACTCGAAATCATCGGGAAGTTCCTCAAATGGTGTACCTGCTGGTATTCCAGCCTCTGGCACTCCTACAGCTGGGTCGTATACCCAACCGCATACGTCGCATACATACTTCTTCATAGCTAGTTGTTTTTTAGGGGTTTGTATAATTAGAAATTATCTACATGTAGCTCAAAGTAAGACTTTGGATGTGAGCAGGTAGGGCAGATTTCAGGAGCCTCGGTTCCTACTACAATATGTCCGCAGTTGCGGCATTCCCATACCTTAACCTCGCTCTTCTTGAACACTTCCTGAGCCTCAATGTTGTGCAGTAGAGCACGATAACGCTCTTCATGACGCTTCTCGATAGCAGCAACAAGGCGGAACTTCTGTGCCAATTCATTGAAGCCTTCCTCTTCGGCAGTCTTGGCAAAGTTTTCGTACATATCTGTCCATTCATAGTTCTCGCCTTCAGCAGCAGCTGCAAGATTCTCGGCAGTATTGCCAATGCCACTAAGCTCCTTAAACCACATCTTGGCGTGTTCCTTCTCGTTGTCGGCAGTTTGCTGGAAGATAGAAGCTATCTGCTCAAATCCGTCCTTCTTTGCACGTGATGCGAAATATGTATACTTATTGCGAGCCTGTGATTCGCCTGCGAAAGCAGCAGCGAGATTCTTCTCTGTCTGTGTGCCTGAATATTTGTTTGCCATAGTCGTATTTTTTTAATGTTATTGTTTTCTTTATCTGATGCAAATTTACTGATAATCATTAGATTAGCAAAATAAATATCGGCAAACAAATAGTAAATTTCGGTACTACGACATATTTGTACGCTTATTTTGCTGAAATTTACCATTTGTTTTGTAATTTTATACCCAAATAACAGATATACTATGACAGCAGAAGAACTTAACAATAAATATTCCACCGTGTGCAACATGTCACGCGGCAATGGATTTAGGGTAGAACGTATGCCCGACTTCTTTGAGACAAGTGAGGTGGACGATTGTATGGCGCATGTACATTCGTTCTATGAGATACTATGGTTTCAGGAAGGAACGGGCGTTCATACTGTCGACTTCAATGATTATGAAGTGAAGCCAGGCACTATATTCTTTCTTGCGCCTGGTCAGGTGCATCATTTTGACAGGAAAGAAGGCTATAAGGGTGTGGCAATTAAGATGTGTACCGACATGATGAAGGACAATGTGTCAGGAGGCAATGCCGACAGTCTTTTTCTGAAATACAACTCATTCCATACTTACGATTCTACACCTTATTATATTATAGATGATAAAACCGCGCGTATGTTAATGCCATTGGTGGATGATATGGAGGAAGAGTCAAGGCATTACGGCGAAGTGGGTAATGTGGACATACTGAAATCTTTGCTCTGCATATTCCTTGTAAAGATTCAGAGGTATGGCTTGCATGAGGCAGGCAAAAATCTTGACATGCTAAAACCGTCGCATCGACTGTTTATACAATTTCGCCACATGGTGGAGGAAGAGTATAATAGTCTGCATACCGTTCAAGAATATGCCGACCGCCTGAATGTGGCAGTACGCACACTAAACAAGAGTGTGAATGAATGTTCGGGTAAGTCGCCACTTGCATTCATCAATGAGCGCATCATTCTTGAGGCAAAACGAATGGCTAAATACACTAACATGATGATAAAGGAGATAGCTGCCAGTTTGGGATACGACGACCCCTCGTATTTCGTAAAGCTATTCAAGCGCCAGACAGGTTATCTTCCTTCTGAGTTCCGCGACTTGCAGTAATTTCAACAAAAGGCTACTTTATGTAAACGAATAGGCGGGTGGATTACGTAAGTGTTAGAATATTGATACGGCAGCCAAATAATCTCTCAACATATTTCTTACTATAAGAAATTTGCTGTACCTTTGTCTTTACATTGGATATATGTGCTTTAAATGCCAACTAATGTGTTGACCTACAGTAAAACAATAATATAACTATAATAAAAACATAACAACAATGAGCAAGTTTAATAGAATTCTTCTCAAGCTCAGCGGTGAGAGCCTTATGGGCAAGCAGAGCTTTGGTATTGATCCAGTTCGCTTGGGCGAGTATGCACAGCAGATAAAGGAAGTGCACGATATGGGTGTGCAGATAGGCATCGTTATAGGTGGTGGCAATATCTTCCGCGGACTTAGCGGAGCATCTAAGGGTTTCGACCGTGTTAAGGGCGACCAAATGGGTATGTGTGCAACAGTGATCAACTCGCTTGCTCTTAGCTCTGCCCTCGGTGCCCTTGGCGTTAAGACTAAGGTGCTTACTGCTATCCGTATGGAGCCTATTGGCGAGTTCTATTCTAAGTGGAAGGCTATTGAGGCTATGGAGGCAGGTTATGTCTGCATATTCTCGGCAGGTACTGGTTCGCCTTACTTCACAACCGATACAGGTTCGTCATTGCGCGGTATAGAGATCGAGGCTGACGTTATGCTTAAGGGTACACGTGTTGACGGTATCTATACAGCCGACCCAGAGAAGGACCCAACAGCAACCAAGTTTACCGACATAACATACGACGAGATTTATACTCGTGGCCTTAAGGTTATGGACCTCACAGCAACAACTATGTGCAAGGAGAACAACTTGCCTATCTACGTGTTCAACATGGACATTGTGGGTAACCTTAAGAAGGTTATGGATGGTGAGCCTATCGGTACATTGGTGCATAATTAATTATAAATAAAAAAACATGGCAGCACGGCTTTGTGCCGTGCTGTTTATGTATAATGATATATTGTTCTTGATAATGAAACATTCTTTACGCAGTATTTCTTTAACATTGGCTTTCTTTGCCTTTAGCTCTGCATTTGCACAGGGACCAAATGGTAGCGGTACTTATTATAAGGCTGCTGACGGCAAGAAGGGAAAAGCGCTTAAGACAGCGTTGTTTAATATCATAAAGAGTCCTAATGTGGTTTCGTACAACAGTCTGCAAAACCAATATAAGAAGACGGACCGCCGCGAAGATGGCAAGGTATGGGATATGTATTCGTGTACAACCAACTATAACTTTAGCCAGTGTACAGGTAGTTATAAGAAAGAGGGCGACATGTTCAATCGTGAGCACTCGTTCCCTAAGAGCTGGTTTGGTGGTAAGGTGCCGCCAATGTATTCGGATATTGTACATGTTGTACCATGTGATGGATATGTAAACAATCGTCGTGGACACGAGCCTTTTGGTGAGACGGACGGCGATGTGTATAAGTCGAACAAGGGCTTTAGCAAACTTGGTGCCTCGAAGACTCCTGGCTATAATGGTACAGTATTCGAGCCTAATGATGTTTACAAGGGCGACTTTGCACGTATCTACCTATATATGGCAACGTGCTATGAGGATAAGGTTTCCAATTGGAGTTGTCCGATGCTTGCAGGCAATAAGTATCCGGTATATAAGGAATGGGCAATAACAATGCTGCTGAAATGGGCTGCCAACGACCCCGTTAGCGAGAAGGAGATAAACCGTAACAACGCTGTTTATGGTATACAGAAGAACCGCAACCCATTTGTCGACTATCCGGGACTGGAGCAGTATATCTGGGGCGACAAGCAGGACGTGCCTTTCAGCTACGACAATTACGACAAGCCAACCGGCATATACGACATTCCTACTGTTGAGGCTCCGCGTATTGTGCGTGTCTATACTATAAGTGGCACCATGGTTCGTACTGCCGACAGCGAGGCTAATGCTCTCGACGGCCTTGCCAAGGGTATGTATATTGTCAATGGCAAGAAGTATGTAGTGAACTAATAAAACTTTAGTAATAAAAGAAAAGCGTGCAACTCCAATGAGTTGCACGCTTTTCTTTTTACTTGTTCTTCATTTTACTTGTTCTTCTCGTAATATCCAATGGCAGCCTTTATGTTCTTCTGCACTGCTTTTGTGCTGAATGTGGCGCCAGTGCAACCATCTACCTCGGTGCGCTCGGCAAGTTTCTTAGCCTTTGATATCTTGAGGTTGTTGTATAGTGGCAGCAGAAACTGCTTGACACGGGCGAAGTAAGGCACAGTTTCTTCGTTCTTAAGAGCTACCACTTTCAGTATCTTTCCGTTCTTGATGTGCACCTCTACAGGTGTGCCTTTGCGATAGCCGCGAGCCTTGCATATAGTGTTGGTGCGAACAATGTAGGTGCCGTCGGCATGTCGTGTCATCACGTTGTCGGCATGTACGGCGATGGTTGCGAGGAGCAGCAATAGTGTTGCCGCCCCTCTTGATATGTACTTATGTATTGAAAAGATATTCTTTGTCATTCTTTTACTTTGTTTTTTAGGATTATTTCATAGTTACCTGTATACGGTTGCCCGGTGCTGTAAGCAGCTTGCAGAAATTGCGTATATCTTTAGTGGTAAGGCTGTCCACCTTCTTAAGATAGTCTTTGTCGAAGTCGATGCCTTCTCGTAGCTCGTGATAGCGCACGTATTCCCACCATCCGTTTGTTAGTACGGCGCGGTGGTAGTTCTTGCGTTCATACTCCTTTATCGTCTCTAATTGTTCCTCGGTAGGACCCTCTGCAGCCATCAGTTGCAGCTGTTGGTCGATAATAGGCAGCAGCTCGTCGTACTTGTTAGGGTCGCAACGGAAGCTTATCGTCATCGAACATCCGTCTGTAGGATACTTCCAGAACTGTCCATCCACGCTCACACCATATGTTCCGCCCTTCTCCTCGCGCACCTTTTCAGTGTATACGCTACGCATTATCTGCGCCAGAACGTCGAGCTTAAGGTCGGTGTCGGCAGTGTAGGCTATCGGTGCAGAGTATACTATGTTGGTCTGTGCCGATGGTGTAGCCTTCTGTTTGCTGAACACCTTAGTTATCTGTCCGGGCTGAATGTCGAGGATGTAGGGTCCAGGCTTGCAGTCGAGGTTGGTGCTCTTCTTGCCCGGCAAGCTTGCCACGTACTGGCATAGCAGATCTTCGAAGTCGTCCTCACGAATGTCGCCAGTAACGATTAGATTCATACCAGCAAGATTGCTGAAGCGCTCGTGGTAGATTTGGTATATGCGGTCAAAGTCTACCTCGTTCAAGCGGTCGGCAGTCAGAGGTTGGGTGCGCTTGCGTTGTCCATATATTGCTACACGCAACGAGTCGTTGTAGGTAACGTTAGGGCTTGCGTTACGGTTGCGCAACATCGACTGCTGCTTGGCAATCATATTCTGGAATATAGCCTTGTCCTTTCGCGGATTGGTGAGGTAGAGGTACATTATCTGCAACCATGTCTTAAAGTCGGATGCTACGCACACACCCTTTACACCCTCTTCTTCGGCGTCGATGTACGGCACCACACGCAACGCCTTGCCACGGCGCTTCTTTTCGAGAGTAAGGAAGTCGAAGTCGGCAGCACCGCTCTCCTTGACCACACTGCCAAGAAATTGCAGGGTAGGAGCGTCAGAATCGGGATAGAGCGAGCGTCCGCCCAAACGGAACATGTTTATGGTAAGGCGGTTAGGCTCGATGTCCGACTGTCGTGCGCTCACCTTGATACCGTTTGACAGTACATATTCGGTGTAACCATTGGCAGCAACATGCTTCGACAGAATCTTACCCTTCTTTGGCAGCTTCTTCATGAATGTAGGGTCTATCTGCTTTGCGGAGTTGTCGTTGGTGTATTGCTGCTGCTGAGCGTGCTCTATCCATGCCTTAAACTCGTTGGCAGATGGCATGGTGTATGGCTTGTCGTCGTACTGTGTAGGACCGAAGACGATGCACACCTGATTCTGGTTGTCCACCATCTCTCTCATCGTTTGGTTGATGTCGTCGAGTGTAACGGTAGCGGAGAATTCAGCCTCAAGTGCCGCCTCGTATTCTATGTTCATGCAAGGCTCGTCACTGCAGAAGTTGGACACCATATTCTTGGCATATTCAGCGTTGCGTGTCTTGTTCTTGTTGTCCAAGCGGTGCTCTATGCTTACGGTGTGCTGAACCTTGGCATGTTCCAGCTCAGCCTCGGTAAATCCGTAGCGTCTTGCCTTCTCCACTATCTCTATGGCAGCGTCGATGCCAGCCTGCGGATTGTTGGGCATCAGTCCTATGTTAAGGGCAAAGGCATCCTTCTCGGTTGTAACGTAGTAGCTTCCGGCACGACAACTTGCCGACATAACCCTTGGCTGTGCCTCGTGCGATAGCTGTGCCAAGCGCTGGCGCAGTATGAACATGGCAAGCTTCGACTTGTAGCTACCAAGAAAAGCCTCTCGTGTTGCTCTCGTTTCTCTTGGTTCGGCGTCGTGCTTCATATAGAGCGAGAGGTTAAGTGTGGGCTGCTCCTTATCGGCTTGGGTGTATACTATCATCTCCTTGTTGTCGGGCACGCTGTAGTAGGTGCGCTGTGGCGCATTGGCTGGTACTGTGTCGGCACCGAAGAGATTCTTGATTTTAGCTTCAATGTCGTCGACATTGATGTCGCCCACAACTATGATGCCCTGTAGGTCGGGACGATACCACTTGTGGTAATAGTCGCGCAGCGTGTCGTAATGGAATGTATCTACCACTTGAATATTTCCCATAGGCAGACAGTCGGCATACTTTGAACCAGCGTATATCACGGGCATTGCATTCTCCATCATGCGCTGCGCCGCCATACGCGAGCATCGTGTGCGCCACTCCTCGCGTATCACGCCACGCTCTTGGTCTATCTCGTTGTCTTTAAGCAATAGCGAGCCTGCCCAGTCGTGCAGTATAATGAGGCAGGTGTCGGTTACACCATCCTTGCTCACAGGAGCGTTGGATATATTGTATACCGTTTGGTCGATGGAGGTGTAGGCATTGAGGTCGGCACCAAACTTGATGCCGTTGCGCTCGCACCAGTTGCGTACTGAGCGCTCGCCGCCATTGCCGTCAGGAAAATTGCGTGTACCGTTGAATGCCATGTGCTCAAGGAAGTGAGCCAGTCCGCGCTGCTCGGGTTGCTCGAGTATGGAGCCTACACGCTGTGCAATGTAGAAGTCGGCTTGCCCAGGAGTTTGGTCGTTGTGGCGTATATAGTAGGTAAGCCCGTTGGCGAGCTTACCTTTGCGTATGCAACTGTCGAGAGGCAACGTCTGTGCCGACACTGCCATGCAGCTGCCAAGGCACATCAGAAGAGAGAAGATTCGTCTTTGTTTCATATATATATTAAATGTTAGGGTTGGGAAATTGATATTTATTTCTCAACAGTATTATATTACTCGGCTATCTCAATGCCACTGACAGTGTACTTCTTGTTGTTCTTTACAATAACAATCTGTCCGTTTCTCAAGAATACGCCATTGGCTTTATTGCCGTTGTTGACATTAGTGTTGCTTATGCCTGTTTGTGTGGCAGGGTCGAGAGGCAGCGCCTTAAGTCCGGCACCAATAACGTTGCCTTTGCCAAGAGCGATAGTGGTGTTGCCGCGAAGATTGCCAATAAACTCGGTGGTGCCAGATGACGTAACCTTGCCATTGTTGGTGCACAATTCTACAGACACCACTCCCTCGTTACGTGCAGAGTTGGCTGCGATGCCGGCAACGTACATGTCTTGTCCGCTAACCGAGCCATTGTTGCGACAATTCTTTATAACAGTGGCAGCCTCGTCGCCCTTCATCACGTTGCCAACGATGCCACCGACATTCTTTACACCGCTTATCGAGCCTCTGTTGGTACATCCTTCGATGTCTACAGCATTGGTGGTGCAGCTTACGATGCCTGCAGTGTACTGCTTCGACTTGGCTGTACCCTGAGTGTCGTCTACATTGCCGTTGTTGGTGCAATACTTTATGGCACCCGAGTAGGAACCCGCAATACCTGCCGAGCCAACACCGTTGGTTGTTGATATCTTGCCGCTGTTGGCGCTACTTTCTATAAGATAGTTGTAGGTGGTGATGCTGTTGCCCGACTGCGATCCGCCACAGATGCCCGACGCATAGGTCATAGCCTTAACGTTGCCGTAGTTATGACAGTCTTTTATTGTGCCATAGCCGTTGACCATAAATCCGCATATACCGCCGGCGGCAAAGTTGGTGGCTGTGATGTTGGCATTGTTGGTGCAGTCTTGTATAGTACCCATATTGAGTGAGGCTATAGTGCCAACATAGTTGTAGCTTGTGATGTGGTTGTTCTCGTCGAAGACGATGTTTCTAACGACACCGTTCTTGTCGATACAACCAAACAGGGCGTTGTACTTGCCGGCTGCATTGTTGCTGCTTTCGGTGTGGTAGATGCCGCTGATGGTATGGCCGTAGCCGTCGAAAGTGCCGTCGAAGCCGTAGGCTATCTTGGTAATCTGGGCGTTGCCGTCCTTGCCTATGGCTGGCAGCTGAACGGGGTTGGCTGCCGAACCGCCGAAGTCGATGTCGTTAGTCATCTTGAAGTACTCGCCGGTTCCTTTGTGGTTGGCGTTGCAATTCTTAGCCATTGCTTCGAAATCGGCTGCTGTGCTGATGATGTAAGGGTCGCCCTGTGTACCCGAACCTTTAAGTCCCCAGCTGTTAGATACTGTAGAGCCATCGCTCTGTGCCATAACTGTCATCGTTGCTACGCAAGCGAAGATGAGTGTAAAGATTTTCTTCATATTCTTATTTTTATAGTTGTTTTTAGAATGTTGCCGCTGCCGTTATGGATAGCGTGTTGCGTGTCTGTCCTTTGTTGTCGCCGTTGGTGGCTTGGCGGAAGTTGTACCTCAGAGATAAGGACGGACGTATGGACGTGCCTCTTACGGGCATCTCGTAGGTAATGGCAGCGTGGGCTGCCGCTTGTCTGTAGCTGCCCATTGTGGCTGTGCCTCCTGCCTCTGCCGACCATAACGACCCGCCTCGTGTGGCTAGGCTGCGCCGCACACCGATAAACGGGGCTATGATGTGGCGTGAGGCTGTGTATATATCCGGGTACACGTAGGCTGTCTGCCTACGGGTCCAGTAGTAGGTGCCTCCCGTAATGTGCCACAGGTATATATTGCCCGATGGTTTCCAGTAGGCGTTGAGCGCCGCCGAGCCGTATGTCTGAGCCTTGTCTGCCATCTTTGTAGGCTCGAAGTATTCGTAGTATATGGCAGATGTGCCGTTGGTGGCTGTTGTACGTCGATAGTTCTCGCGTTCGGATGTAAGACGCTCTGTGGTCATGCTTAGGTCAATCCATACCAGACGCTCTGCCCTTTGTATAATGTCGTAGCGCAGATGCAACGCGAGGTTGTCGCCATGGTGCTGCTCGTGCGATGCGCTGTATTGCGACTTACGTCCATAGTAGCCGTTGAGGTGGGTATATGCTATGTCGGCAAATATGCGGTTGCATTTTGCTTGGGCGCTAACGCCAATGTGTTCGGACAGCAGCGGCAACTTGTTCTTGCTGTCTGTGAATCCCTCTGTGCCGAAGGTCTCGCGTTCGCCATGATTGTTGGCATAGTCAATAAGCGTGTAGTATATCTGGTCGGTGGTGCCGTAGGTCTTAAACTGTATCGACTCAGTGCGGCGGCTGTACACCATCCCTATACCAATGCCGCTGTTGTGGGGCAGCGACATGAAGGCATTCAGACTGGTGTGCATATCCATAAGCGTGTTGCTGTGGCGTAGGTCTCGTTGCTTGGCGTATGTTCCGGCTGTGTAGTCGATATGTGCACCAATCGCCAGGTTGCGCCATATATTCCAACCTACAGCTCCATCAATGCCGAATGTCTCCATACTCTTGTCACCGGCATTGCTGTATGTGTCTTCTACGAGGTCGAACGGCATAAGCTTAAGTGTTGGCATAAGCATGCTGCCGGCTGCGCCCGACATATAACGCCTGTTGTATGTGGCGCTGCCATAAGCCACGACCTTGGCAGACAGTCTATAGTACGAGCGCACATCGGCACTGTAGGCATCCTCTCTCTTGCCCTCCGACATGGTATGCAGCTTGCCTCCGTCGTGCCGATAGGCGAGGGTGGCTTGCGATATGGTGCTGTCGCCGAAGGTAGTAAGTGCAGCGGCATTGCCGGATGCAAGCCATACGTTGCGCTGCTCGGTAAGCTTGAAGTCGCGTTGTGCCATAGCCGGTAGCCATAGCATACTAACGAAGAGAACAATAATTGGCCTCATAAAAATCGTTCGTTGAATTGTTAGTGTCTTGATATATGGCATGCCCGTCAACGGTCTTTTCCACCTTTCTTATTAAAGAGTGGCCGTAGCCTCCGGTTAGGGTGGCATAGCCGGTATCAAGATCGGACGTTATACGTTTCTTGCAGTTGGCAAGAGCAATGGCGTTGTACACCTCCACTGCATCTATAACCCAACTGCGCGGCATCTTAAGACAGGCATACACGATGTTGCCCTCCTTGCCCGTTGGGTATATAATGTTGTCTGGGTTCTCGCCGAATTGCTTTGGAGTGACGCCTTCGGTGCGGAACATTATCACTGCTGGAGAAGTCTGACTCATAGCCCAAGCATTGCCCTTGCCATACTTCACCGCCTTGAGATAGTGTTCTGTGGAGATAACGTCGGCTGGCGATGGATAATACAGGGTGTTGTTGTACTTGCCACCATCGCTGCTTGTAGCCTCCACATCGTACATACAGTAGTAGGCTGCGTTGGCATAGTTTATGGAGTTGCTGTAGGTAGTTGTGTTGTCAATGGCGCCATGCACGTTTACCACAAGCTCGGTGTAGGGTGCAATGGTGCATCCTTGCTGGAAATACCAGATGCCGTTGAGTGCTGGAATCCAGTTGCTGTCGGCATAGTCGAGCTTGCCTCCATTGAGGAATGAGTGGGTGTTGGCCTCGGCATTGTATGGCTCGACTATACCGAAGCCAACGTTGTCGAGCGATACAGTCTCGGACGAGTTGTTGTACAATATGATGCACTTGTCTATGGCAAACTTGCCGGAGCCGTCGTCCTTCTGACAACCTCCGTTATACAGTTCTTTTATAAGGATAGGGTTGGCCTTCTGCAAAGTGGTGACGCTTACAAGTAGCTCAATAGAGGTGTTGGTGCTGCCTATGGTTACATCGGACACCGCACCGTTGCACACATGGCGGAAGTATTCGTCGTCGCTTACCTTCGACGCGCTTATGCTATATATGCCTGCCGGCAGCGTGAAGCGAGCTATGCCATCGGCATCGGTCGATGCCTCGAAGGTACTGCCAATGCCATTGGTAATCTTCACCGCAACATCGTCAACGCTTTGGCTAAGCCGCACCTCTACGTTGTAGGTGTCTATATGCTCGTCGTAGCTGCACGATGCCAAGAGGGTTAGCACCATAAGCAGAAGTACGAATGGATATTTTATTGTATTGTTCATATTATCATTATATTAAACAGATAAATTCTGAATCATTATCTACAGCAGCCTACAGCTTCACTCTTACCGACGCTCCGTAGTAGAACCTTGGAATGTATCCGCTGTCGAACAGCGACGTCTTTAGTCCGGTTTGCGAATTGCGTACGGATGCCATATTGTTGAGGAAGTTGTTTGCATAGAACGACAGACTTACCCAGCGGCCAATCTCCTTGGTTACAGAGAAGTTGGCAGAGTAGTATGTCGACACATCCTGCGGGTTGAAGTAGTAGGCTGTATTGCTTCTTACTATCAAGTTGCTCAGTTGGCGGTACAGGTTTGGGTCATTGTCTTTGGCTGCCATCAGAGCCTCGGCAAATGGTATACGTTCCGACGGATTGTCCCATGTAGAGTAGTACTCGGGATACACAGCCACATAATGGTCGGTCTGCCCCGTGTATTTTGTACCGGTAATGTCGCCAGCCTCATTAAGGGCAATGGTTGTGCGGTTGCTCGACAGGTTGCGTCGGTAGTTTAGCAAGGTAGCCTCAAGTCGCATAGTCATTATTAGTCGCAGTCGTGGTATGCGAGCAGTAAGGGTGGTGTTGAGGCTGCATCCCTTGTCCAGTATGCCATTGCTTACTGAAGGTGTGCTTGCTGTGGATGCTGATGTAACGTTGCTGCCAACGTAATAGCCTATCAGTGGTTGTACATTCGAGCCTTCGGCTTGGTCGCCGATGCCGTTGGGACTGCCTGCTATAAGCGTGTTGTCTATGCCGCGGTAGTGGTAGTATTTGCCGTCAAGGCGCAGCGACAGTCCAAAAGTGTGTCTGTTGCTTATGATTGGCGTCTCTGCTACCCATTCCAATCCGTATCGTGTCACTGGCGATCCGTTTACATACTGTCGGTTTGCGGTGTACGTATGACGGGTGGAATAGGGCAGAGTAACGGTATTGCCGTTGGTGGCTGACGTTACGCTTACCACTCCAGTTATAGGGTTGACGTTATATATGCGGTCGGCGACGGCAATACCACATCCCTCAAGAGCCGATTGCGACGTTTGGTTGTAGGCAAAAGGAGTATACACGTTCAAAGTTTGGTATGGATTGTACGTGCGGCTCCAGAATGCCGAAACGCTTAATCGTGTCTTGCCGATGCTTGCATCCAAGCCTGCCTCAACCTGATTGGAGTGTTGCCACTTAAGGCGGTCGTTGTATATGGCACGTTGCACATTGGTGTAGTAGGCGTAGTATGCCTTGCCGTCGGCAGTGGAGCCAGGGGTAAACACAAGTCGGTCGGTATATGTGTCGGCTGGATAAAGCACCTGGAACGAAGGCAGCTTGACGCTTTTGCCATATCCGGCATGTGCCGTGAGCGACGCCTTTCTACCTTTTATTATATTATAGCGTATGTTGAACCGTGGTGACAGGCTCGTTGCGGTGCCGTATGAGGAGCCGCTTATCATTGTGATGTCGTCGCGCAGTCCACCTACAATCATCAGCCTGCCAACCGTAAGCCGTTCCTCAAGAAATACAGCAAGGTTGTGCATTGTGGGAAGGGAGCTGTAGTCGTAAGGTCGCCATGTGGGAGCCAGGCGCATATCGTCGTAATATGTGCCTTGTCCGTTATTGCGGGTTGAGTTGAACTCGGCTCCCAATGTAAGCTTGTTTGCCGCTCCAAATATGCGCCGTGTCCATTCGCCCTTAAGCTTAAGTTGCAGGGTCTGCGGCTTTTGGTCGTTGAAGGAGCGCACATACCAATAGCCCGTCGGACCAAGTATTATGCTGCCCGTGCCCATGCCGTCGGCATAGTCCTTGGCTATGGCATAGCCGTCGCTAATGGTATGCAGGTAGGCTTGGGTAGAAGAGGACGATGTGTTGGTATAGTTTTCTGAGCGTCTGTCTGCAGTTGAGAAGGCAGCCTGTAGAGCCACATTGAATATTCCTGAGCGTAGGGTGTTGCACTGCCAGTCTATTTGTATATTGGCACGTAGCTGGTTGTCGCGTTGGCGCTGGTAGGTGTCGCGGAAAGCATCGGGGTCTGCCTTTGAGTTGTAGCCACCGATGTTGCCAGTAATCCCTGCGGTAAGGTTAAGGCTCGAGCCTTTTAGCCTGAATACCTTATTGTATGTAGCCGACAGGATGTTGCGGCTATATGCGGTGTAGGGCGATGCAATATCGGTGAAGGAGCGTGCGTGCTCAACCGAGAAGTTCAGTGTACCTGCGTTGTGTCCCAATGCCAAGCCCTTGCTAAGCGCCACCTGGCGTGTGTACGGATTAGTGACTGCCTCCACAATCCATGGTGTATGTCCGCGGCGGGTATTGACCTTAACCACGCCGTTGCTAATGTCGCCATACTCAACACCGGGTATTCCGGCTATCACCTCAATGCTTTCGATGTTGGATGTGGATATGTTACGGGTTGATGCCGACTGTGTCTCGCTCATGCTTGCGTTGTTGTTAAGGCGCACCCCATCTATCTCGATTGCTGTGCCGAATGCAGCGTTGCCTCTTTCGCCCGAATTTGAGCGCAGTGCCATACGCGAGTCGTCCATAAGTGTTGAATTTACGGTCTGTCCGCCAGGCAACAGCGACATAATGTCGTTAAGCGATAGGGCCTGCGAGTGGTCGAGTGTTGTACGGTCGATAGAATAGGTTGTGGTTCCTATTGTCGATCTCTTGCGTGCTGTAACCTCTACGCCTGGAATACTAAGATTCTCTTCTTTAAGTCGGATATTCTTAAGGTCGGTGTTGTGGTTAAGGTTGAATTGTAAGGTTCTGGTGATATATCCCAAAGTCCTTACCTCAATAGCGGTTGGTCCTTGGGGCACATTCTCAATGCAGAATATGCCGTTGGCATCGGTTGTTGCCCACAGCTCAAGATTTAATACCTTAACAATGGCGTACGAAAGTGGTTGCGTAGTGTGGTCGTCGAGTACCCGTCCTGATACTCTGAATCGTCTGTCGTTGGCCGTTGCTGCTGCCGATATTATCAAAAAAAGTAATAATGTTATTGCATTCCTCATTGCTTGACAACTTGTCGGTTTAACAATATAACTCGTTGTATTTCAATGAACAAAGGTATCATAGTTTTGTGTTTTTCGCAATACCGAAATGTAGGTATTTTGTTGTAGATACATATCCGTAAAACCATAAATTGTACGACCCCAAGGAATAAAAAAAAAGGTTGCAAATGAAGCGCTATATACAGCCTCATTTGCAACCCTGCAATCATTTATATATATATCAGCACACATTACAACGCTTTCTTGATAAAGGTTGCAGATGGCAGATAAAAATAAACAATTAAACCTCTTCAAAGTCTACATAGTCGCCCTCGTCCTTGCCGAATATCTTGCGGTTTGCCTGTTGTGTAGGGCGCTCGTCGTAGAGTTCTTCATAGACGTCGGATGTTTGCGAACTGTCAGTTGTAGTTCTTGAACCGCCCGTTGTACGGCTGTTATTGGTTGATGATGAATTGCTCCATGTCGAACCATTGCCAGCAGATGTTGTATGTCTGCCAGCCGAAGCCCCGTTGGCAGCTTTGCCTTGTGCCGTAAAGTGGCGAGCCATTTGCTTGACGCGCATATACATATATACCATTACGCCAATGATGAATACTGCCACGAGCAGAGCTACGAGGAATATTGATTTTAAGAGTAGTCCGAATATAGCCATAACATATTTTGCCTTAGTTGTTTCTTTAAATGGTTGATAATTGCTTGCTATGTTTATATGGACAAACACTATGCCATTTTTTATTTTTTCTTGCTTGCGACAATCAAGTCGTCAATGCAAGAGATGATGAAATACCAAGCTATGATTACCCAAAAACTCTCAAGTAACCCCAGCCATACTATCATTAGTACAGAGAACATGATGAACGAGTAGCGTAGCTCGTTGCCCTTCCATCCCCATTGCTTAAACTTTAGGGCGAACATCGGAATCTCTGATACCATAAGCCAACTGCTGATGCAAACCATAACCAATAAGACTGGGATCATTAGCGGAGACGATTCAATAAAATCGCTCTGCGATACAAGCAGCGAACCCCAAAAGAGTGCGTTGGCTGGAGTAGGCAGTCCAATGAACGAGGTAGTCTGTCTGGTGTCAAGGTTAAACTTGGCAAGGCGTATTGCCGAGAATGCCGCCATTACGAAGGCAAAGTAGGGCACATATGCGCTTATGGGTGCAAGTACCGATGGATACTCTAATATGGATAATTGGTTGAAAACAATTGCTGCCGGCGCAACACCAAAGGTTACGTCGTCGGCAAGAGAGTCAAGCTCCTTACCGATAGGCGAGCTAACACTAAAGAGACGTGCGCTCATGCCGTCGAAGAAGTCGAATACGGCGCCCATAACAATCCATAATAGTGCAAGCTTTGTGTCTCCGCAAAGTGCAAAGACTGTTGCTATGCATCCTGATATGAGATTGCAACAGGTGAGGGTGTTTGGGATGTTGCGAGTTATTAAGTTTGCCATAATTCGAATTTCGTGTTATTTGTTACGATATATTATTACTGTTTCGGCTGTGTCTTTTACTTAAGCTTTGCTATAACAGTCTGGTCGCCAGTGGTGGCTTGACCCATTTTTACGCATATCTCAGTGCCTAATGGCAGGTACACGTCTACACGTGAGCCGAACTTGATAAATCCGAGATGCTCGTCGATATAACATTCTTCACCTTCCTTGGCATATGTAACAATGCGTCGTGCCACAGCACCTGCTATCTGTCTGCATAGAATGTCTGTGCCTTCGGGTGTTGTTATTATTACGTCGGCATGTTCGTTCTCCTCGCTTGCCTTTGGCAACCAAGCCTTGTGGAAGTTTCCGTTGTGGTGTGCCACCAACTTAACCTTTCCGTCAACTGGGAACCAATTGGCGTGTACGTTGAATAGGCTCATGAAGATGCTCACCATAATACGGCGCTCGTGGAAGTAAGTATCCTCGTCCACTTCCTCAATTACTACAACTCGTCCATCGGCAGGTGCAACAACAATCTTGTCGGTGTCTTCTTGCGGAAAGTAGCGGATAGGGCAGCGGAAGAAGTTGATAACAATGCAGTAGACAGTACCCATAACGGCAGTAAAGCACCAGAAAGGAGCCTTGTTGTCCAAAAAGCGCCAAAGCAGTAAGGCTATGGCAGCAATTGCGATGAAGCCATATACGAGAGTGTCTGTGCCTTCACGGTGAAGACGTATTTTCTTTAGTTTCTTAATTCTTTTGATCATTTGTTGATTTAGTGGGGTTAGGCTTGTTTTGATTTTCGTATTAATTCTTTAATTATGTGTCGTGGTAACAAGTTTATTTTTTACTTATGTTGCATGGACACGAGATATCTGTGCAAAGGTAGCTGTTTTTTATGGAAATGACAAATTTTTTAATGTTTCTTCACTGCTACGTACAATATTCATATCATGTTACTTATAAATTGTTAGATATTTCAATAACTTTCTGTATCTTTGTACTTCAAAACAAAAAAAAGAAGTTTTCGCACTACATGGAAGATTTTATTCATCTACACGTTCACACCTACTATTCCATTCTTGACGGACAATCGCCCGTGCAGAAGATTGTAGACAAGGCTGTGGCCAACGGCATGCGCGGTATGGCCATTACCGATCACGGCAACATGTTTGGCGTAAAAGAGCTGTACAACTACTGCAATAAGATTAACGGCAAGCTGAAGGATGAGGGCAAAGAACCTTTCAAGCCTATCTTTGGATGCGAGATGTACGTGGCACACCGCCGCAAGTCAGACCGCGTTAAGGAGAAGGGCGACATGGGTGGCTATCACCTCATTGTTCTTGCCAAGAACTATAAAGGCTACAAGAATCTTATCAAGCTTGTTTCGCGTGCTTGGGTAGACGGCTATTATATGCGACCACGTACCGACCGTGAGGACTTGGAGAAGTATCATGAAGACCTTATTGTATGCTCGGCTTGTATTGCAGGCGAGGTTCCCTCAAAGATATTAAAGGGCGATATGGCTGGAGCACGCGAGGCTTTGGAGTGGTATAAGCGTGTATTTGGCGACGATTATTATCTGGAGCTTCAACGACATGAGGTGAAAGACCCTCATCAGCGTGCCAACCGCGAAACCTTCCCTTTGCAGCAGCGAGCCAATAAGGAACTTATCAGTCTTGCGCATGAGTACGGCATAAAGCTTGTATGTACCAACGACTGCCACTTTGTTGACCAGGAAAATGCTGAGGCTCACGACCATCTTCTATGTCTTGCTACTGGTAAGGATCTTGACGATCCTAACCGTATGCTATACTCAAAGCAAGAGTGGTTTAAGACACGTGAGGAGATGAACGCTATCTTCTCTGATGTGCCCGAAGCCTTGAGCAACACTCTTGAGATATTGGACAAGGTGGAATTTTATTCCATCGACCATGCGCCTATCATGCCGTTCTTCCCCATTCCTGAGGAGTTTGGCACCGAGGAAGAAACCCGTAAGCGCATATCTCCAGAGCAATTGTTCCGCGAGTTTACTACCGACGAGAATGGCAACGAGATTATGTCGCACGAGGATGCCGAGAAGAAAATAAAGAAGCTTGGCGGACTTGACAAGCTGTATAGAATAAAGTTCGAGGCCGACTATCTTGCCAAACTTGCCTACGATGGAGCAAAGAAACTTTATGGTGACCCGCTTACCGACGAGGTGCACGAGCGTATAAAGTTTGAGTTGCATATTATGAAGACCATGGGTTTCCCAGGCTACTTCCTTATTGTGCAAGACTTTATCAACTCGGCACGTGATGAACTTGGCGTTATGGTAGGACCTGGACGTGGTTCGGCTGCCGGTTCGGTAGTGGCTTATTGTCTTGGTATTACAAAGATAGACCCTATTAAGTACGACTTGCTGTTCGAACGTTTCCTTAACCCAGACCGTATCTCACTTCCTGATATCGATACCGACTTCGACGATGATGGACGTGGCAAGGTGCTGGAATGGGTAGAGGATAAGTACGGACACGATAAGGTGGCACACATTATTACTTATGGTACCATGGCTACAAAGAACTCCATTAAGGACGTAGCCCGTGTGGAGAAGTTGCCGCTTGATATCAGCAACCGTTTGTGTAAGGCAATCCCCGACAAACTACCTGATGGTCTGAAGATGAATCTTCCTAATGCCATCAAGTGTGTACCCGAATTGCGCGATGCCGAGGCAAGTGCCAACCCGTTGTTGGCAAATACTATTAAATATGCCAAGATGCTTGAGGGTACCGTGCGTGGTACGGGTATCCATGCGTGTGGTACTATTATCTGCCGCGATGCAATAAGCGAGTGGGTGCCTGTATCTACAGCCGAGGACAAGAGCGACCCAGGACACAAGTTGCTTGCAACTCAGTACGACGGACATGTTATCGAGGAGACAGGTCTTATCAAGATGGACTTCCTCGGACTGTCTACTCTCTCTATTATGAAAGAGACTGTAGAGAACATCCGTCTGACACAAGGCTTCACATTAGACCTTGACAAGATTCCTATCGACGACGAACTTACATACAAGCTGTATCAGGAGGGACGTACAATAGGTACATTCCAGTTTGAGTCGGCTGGTATGCAGAAGTATCTGCGCGAACTAAGGCCTACTGTCTTCGAGGACCTTATAGCCATGAACGCCCTTTATCGTCCGGGACCTATGGATTACATCCCCTCGTTCATTGCCCGTAAGAACGGCAAGGAAGAGATTAAGTACGACATCCCTTGCATGGAGAAATACCTCAAGGACACCTATGGCATTACTGTGTACCAGGAGCAGGTGATGCTTCTGTCGCGACAACTTGCCAACTTCACCCGAGGCGAATCGGATGCTTTGCGTAAGGCTATGGGTAAGAAGAAGAAGGCCATTGTTGATGCAATGAAGCCAAAATTCATTGAGGGCGGAAAGAAGAACGGACACGACCCTAAAGTACTTGAGAAGATATGGGCCGACTGGGAGAAGTTTGCTTCGTACGCTTTCAACAAGTCGCACGCCACATGCTATTCGTGGGTGGCATACCAGACAGCTTATCTCAAGGCACATTATCCTGCCGAATTCATGGCGGGCAATATGAGCCGATGCATTAGCGACATAACGAAGATTACAAAGCTAATGTCTGAGTGCCAGTCTATGGGTATTCCGTGTCTTGGACCCGATGTCAACGAGAGTCAGCGCAAGTTCTCGGCCAACAAGAAGGGTGAGGTGCGATTCGGCCTATCTGCTATCAAAGGCATGGGCGATGCTGCTGCTGTCAACATTATAGCCGAGCGCGAGAAGAATGGACCTTATAAAGACATCTTCGACTTTGTTCAGCGTGTCAACCTTTCAGCCGTTAACCGTAAGGCAATGGAGTCGTTAGCCCTTAGTGGTGGATTCGATTCGTTTGGCATACGCCGCGAGCAATACTTCGGCCTTAATGCCAAGGGCGACACATTTGTAGAAACTCTTCTAAGATACGGACAGGTATATCAGTCGGAACAGTCGTCTATGCAGAACTCGCTATTTGGCGATATGGGGGGCGTGGAGATAACAACTCCGCCAATACCAACAGTTGAGCCTTGGAGCACAATGGAACTGCTTAAGAAGGAACGCGAACTTGTAGGCATCTATCTTTCTGCACATCCGCTTGACGATTATGCCGTAGTGCTTAACCATATGTGCAACCTTAAGTGTACGCAAATAGGGCGCGAGATGGACAAAAAAGAATTGTCTAAGTTTGAGGAACTGTCGTTTGGCGGCATCGTTACATCCGTGTCGTCGCGTTGGACAAAGACCAATAAACCCTTCGGTATTGTCACTATCGAAGATTTTGAAGGCGCTGGCGAGATAGCTCTATTTGGTGAGGAGTGGACAAAATGGCAGAGTATGTTGCAAGAGGAATACCCAGTCTACATCACAGCAAAATGTCAGCAACGCTTCCGCAACAACCCTGACGCCTATGATTTGGTGATAAAGAAGATAGAGTTCTTAAGCGATGTAAAGGACAAGTCGATAGACAAGTTTACCATATACATCGACTCTACCTTGTTTGCCGACTCGTGCATGACCGACCTCGAGACGATGTTGCGCAGCAATACGGGTCAGGTGCCGCTTTACTTTAACATTCACGATATCGAGCACAACACCAATATCGAGATGTTCTGTCGCAATGTTGCGGTGGATGTCAACAAGAAACTACTGACATTCCTCGACGAGATGGACAAGCAAGTAGGCGAGCATCAAAGTGTGCGCTATGCAATTAACTAACAGCAGGAGGCGCTGTTGCAAGTATTTGGCACAAACTTTGATATTAAAAAATTATCAGCTTTGCATTATTAATAAATCATTAGCGATATATATAACAATAAATAATAAACCCAATAAAATTTAGAAAAAATGGAAGTAAAAATCACAAACGAGAACATCGAGCAGTATAAGAATGGCTCTCTGCCATTGGTGGTAGACCTCTGGGCAACATGGTGTGGTCCTTGCCGCATGATAGCTCCTATCGTGTCTAAACTTGCCGAGGAATACGACGGCAAGATAGTTGTAGGTAAGTGCGACGTTGAGGAGAACGACGATGTTGCTGCAGAGTATCGTGTACGCAATATCCCTACATTGCTCTTCTTTAAGGGTGGCGAACTCGTAGGCAAGCATGTAGGTGCCATTACAGAGGGCGACCTCAAGGCAAAGTTCGACGAACTGCTGTAAGCTGACACCATATATTAATATAATAAGTGGCGCAAACCATTAGGTTGCATATAGGCATAAAGGTTTGCGCCATTATTGTTTTTGTTGGTGCCAGATATCGGATGTGGAGTAATAGAATGCTATATGCGGGATGAACTTTGTTAATATTACTATCCCAATTAGCCCAGTACCGTTTTTAGTACCATATAACTGGTACTGCAGTTTCATATAACTGGTACTGGAGTTTCATATAACTGGTACTGCAGTTTATATTGACTGGTACTGGGGCTTATATTAACTCAACTTTTGCATATGTAGAATTTAAATTCAGAACTTGCTAAAGTTCAATTATTATTTTTCAATCTATTCTCCAATTCCTCTATAGTTGGCATAGATGATTTGAAGTCTTTCGGGAAGAGCTTGGACAGTTGATATTCCGATATGCCCATCGGCTCCTTGTACGACTCCAAAGCATATTTCGCAACCACATTGTCCTTGTCCTTGCAGATAAGCAATCCGATGGTTGGATTATCTATGTCGGTCTTAAACAGGTGGTTGATGGTAGATACATAGAAACTTAGTTGTCCCCAGTTATTCTCCCATGTTTTTCTTACGAAGAATAGGGCCTTGTCAAGATTTCCCTTGCATTTTGTGATTATTCTACAATGGTGATCCCAAGGAATAGAGAACAGAATTTTAAAATCGTCGGCAAGTTGCTGACGATTTTGACTTTGTTCCGCAAGTTGCGGAATATTTGAGTCGTGGTATATTGTTTGGCTTCGATGTCTCGTCCCAGTTTCCAATAGAAGTCCAACAAATAGCCATTGGTGGCAAACGATGCTTTAAGGCGATGACTGTAGAATCTTTCTTTCAATTCTATAAGCCAGTCCTTATAATCACTATCATCATGAAGGATTACAGATAAGTCTATATTTTTCTTTGCCATTATTCTTAAACATTTAATGCCACAAACTTACATAAAAAAAGCGAATTATACACCGGTTTTTAAAGAAAAAGTCGCTATCTTTGTAGCTCTTCGCATTGAAGTACAGAATATTTATAACAATTACGCCTGAAAACGTATATATTACGCCCAAAAACGTATAAACCAAAAAGATATGGATAACAATACAGTAAACAATGTTGACAACCTGGAGGTAAAACCCCACTCATGTGCCGACTCGCAGAACTTTTGGCTGTGGCTCGGAGCGCTTGTCATTGGTGGCGTGCTTGGTATGCTCGGCATCGAATGGATAAATACGGCTGCCAACTTTATAGCCACAGTCTTTACACGCTTGTTCCAGTTCATTGCCGTGCCTACTATTGCTTTGGCCGTAACTATTACGCTTGCAACATTCGGAACACGTAAGGACACGGGCCGAATATTCCGCCGTACCATTACCTATACTCTGCTTACAACTATAGCCGCTTCGGCTGTGGGCATGTTGCTCTATCGTATTATCAGTCCCGGCAACTTGCCTACCGAACTTGTGCATAGTAGCAAGGCAGCCGACGCTATACCGCATGAGGTACAGGGTGCCGCGTCTTATTACGAATATGTGTTGGGCATTGTGCCCGACAACATTATGCGACCCTTCTTCGATGGCAACGTTCTCTCCGTGCTTCTTATTGCCGTTGCCGTGGGCATAGCGCTTGCCAAGATGCCCGATACCGACAACAAACGCACGCTGATGAGCGGACTATCTGGTCTGCAGGACCTTGTGTCAAAGCTCATCCATTGGCTTATCCACGCCTTGCCATTAGGCATTCTTGCCTTTGCAGCACAATTGTCGGCTGAGGTTTCGACAGGAGTAGTGGTGTCGTCTATAGGCAAGTATGTAGCCGTGATATTGGGTGGCAATGTGTTGCAGTTCTTTGTTGTGCTGCCATTGTTCTTGGTGGCTCGTGGATTAAATCCAATAAAGGTTATGCGCGCAATGACGCCAGCTGTGCTTATGGCTTTGTTTACCAAGAGCTCGGCAGCTACATTGCCGGTAACAATACAAAGTGCTGAGGAACGATTGGGCGTAGATTCAAAGGTGGCGCGATTTGTGCTTCCTATCTGTACAACCATCAATATGAATGGCTGTGCAGCCTTCATCTTCGTAACCTCATTGTTTGTTATGCAGAATGGGGGAGTGGATTTATCGCTTACCACAATGATAGTATGGCTCTTCATATCCGTAATTGCTGCTATAGGCAATGCCGGTGTGCCAATGGGCTGCTATTTCCTTACACTATCTCTGATGTCGGGTATTGGTGCCCCGATAGCAATATTAGGAATCATCCTACCCGTTTTCACTGTGCTTGACATGATAGAAACAGCCGAAAATGTATGGTCCGACTCGTGTGTTGCGGCAATGACCGACCACGACCTTAAGAGAGGATAATAAAAGAGAGGGAGTCAAAATGGAAGTTAAAGGAAGTTTTGGCCCCCTCCTTTTAATTATAACACCTTTCCGCCCAATACCACCTTATTGACTATAGGTGTGGTGTAGGCGTAAGGAATGTAGTAGACCGACGGTAGTGGGGTAGTAATAAAGAAGTTTGCCACTTTACCTTTGGCTATGCTACCATAATTCTTGCTTTCGCCCATAGCGAATGCGCCGTTGATTGTTGCGGCATTAAGAGCCTCGTTGGGCTGCAATCTCATCTTTATACAAGCCAATGAAACCACAAACTTCATATCTCCCGAAGGTGTAGAGCCTGGGTTATAGTCGCTGGCAATTGCCACTCCCAATCCGGCGTCTATCATCTTGCGGCCCTTGCCATAAGGCATGTTAAGGAAGAATGAAGTACCTGGCAATAGGGTAGGCATAGTATTGCTATCGCGCAGAATGTCAATTTCCTCCACCGTCATACTTTCGAGATGGTCTACCGACAAAGCATTATGTTTAACCCCAATCTCTACACCACCCGACGATGCAAGTTCGTCTGCATGAATCTTTGGTTGCATTCCCCACGTGGCTGCAGCTTCAAGAATACGGGCTGTATCCTTGGTTGTAAAGAATCCGCGGTCGCAAAACACGTCCACAAAATCGGCAAGGCGTTGACGTCCCACCTCAGGTATCATCTCGTTGATGATAAGCTCCACATACTCGTCTTGCGACATGCCTCGAGCTACGGCGTGCGCTCCAAGGAATGTAGACACAATCTTAGCTGGCGAACTCTCCTTCATACGTTGTATAACGCGTAGCATCTTAAGCTCGTCTTCAAGGTTAAGGCCGTAACCGCTCTTTATCTCTATACATCCGGTGCCCTTCCTTATTACCTCGTCCAGACGTGTCATTGCCTGACGATACAAATCGTCCTCCGAAGTGTTGTGCAAGAGATCAGCCGAATTGAGTATACCACCACCACGTTTAGCTATCTCTTCATAGCTAAGTCCGTTGATTTTGTCAACAAACTCTCTCTCCCTACTTCCTGCATAAACGATATGCGTGTGCGAGTCGCACCATGATGGCAACACCATTCCACCTTCTGCGTCTATGGTGTTGTCTATATCCGATATAGGTGGCATGCAGTCTGCCATACTGCCAAACTGGGCAACGCGTCCGTCTTCTATAAGTAGCCAGGCATTGTCAATGGTGTTGAATGTAGCCATCTCCTTACCTTGCAGACGTGGTTTGGGTTGGTATTCAATACCGGCAAGGCAACTTATGTTCTTTACAAGTTGTTTCATAGTATTACTTCCTCAAGAAATCAATAGAGTGTGCAATATGTGGATACATTACCTCGTCGTCAACTATGAATGGCACAACCTTGCGGTAGTTGTTGTGTATAGCCTCTATTATTTCAGACGACCTTAACGGGCGACGGAAGTCGAGTGCCTGTGCCGCGTTAAACAACTCAATGGCAAGCACACGCTCTGTATTGAGCACAACCTTGTACAGTTTGATGGCAGCGTTGGCGCCCATACTTACATGGTCTTCCTGACCTTGGCTTGACGGAATGCTATCTACAGACGATGGTGTAGCCAACGATTTGTTGAGGCTTACTATAGAAGCAGCTGTATACTGAGGTATCATAAAGCCACTGTTAACACCTGGATTGGCTACAAGGAAACTGGGCAAGCCACGTGTGCCACTAACCAACTTGTATATACGACGTTCGGATATATTGGCAAGCTCGCACATGGCAATAGCAAGAAAGTCCATAGGCATGGCTATTGGTTCGCCGTGGAAGTTGCCTGCTGATATTATAATATCTTCGTCTGGACAAACAGTAGGATTGTCGGTAGCCGAGTTTACCTCCACGTCAACCACCGACCTTACATATTCTATAGTGTCCTTCACCGTGCCGTGTACTTGCGGAATACATCTGAACGAATAGGGGTCTTGCACGTATGTCTTGGGTTTCTCAATAATCTGACTGCCCTCAAGAAGCTCTCTCATACGAGCTGCCGTAACAATCTGTCCCTTGTGTGGACGCACTTGGTGTACAGCATCGGTAAAGGGAGCTGTAAGTCCGTAGTAGGCATCCAACGACATTGCGGCAATCTTGTCGGCCCAATCGCTAAGGCGTATAGACTGCAACAATGCCCATACAGCAAAGGCTCCCATATTCTGCGTACCATTGAGCAAGGCAAGACCTTCTTTTGAGGTAAGTTTTATAGGTTGCCAGTCGAACTTCTGTAGAACTTCTGCTCCAGACATAACCATGCCTTTGTGCTCTACCTCACCCAATCCTACTAAAGGTAGGCTGAGATGGGCAAGTGGAACTAAATCGCCAGAAGCGCCAAGCGACCCTTGCATATAGACTACAGGATATATCTCATTGTTGAAGAAGTCGATAAGGCGGTTGACAGTAACAAGCTGACATCCCGAGAAACCATAGCTCAACGACTGTATCTTGAGCAATAGCATAATCTTTACAATATCGTTAGGCACACGGTCGCCAGTACCACAGGCATGCGACATCATAAGGTTGATTTGTAGTTGAGCCAAATAGTCGGAGCCGATACTAACGTTGCAAAGCGAGCCAAATCCAGTAGTGACACCATATATAGGTGTGGTAGATTCGGCTATCTTGCGGTCAAGATACTCGCGGCAGTCAACGATACGCTTGTGTGCATCATCGCTTAATTCTATTTTGTATCCACCATATACTATCTCGCCAATACGCTCGATAGAGAGGTGTTCGGCTGAAATCTTGTGAATTTTCATAAACTTAGGCTTTAGGATTGTTGGTTGTAATAGGATTTTTTAGTTGGCGTATTTGTTGATGATGTCGTCGTCCACAATGTTAGGCATTGTTACCTGCAAGCCATGCGAACGCATCATCTCGCGCTCAATACTGTGTATAGAGCCTTCGTTGCGTGCCCATGCACGGCGTGCAATACCATTGTTTACATCCCAGAAAAGCATCTCTTTGATGTGGCGGTCGCTGTCCTTGCTTCCGTCTATCACCATACCGAAGCCACCGTTGACAACCTCGCCCCAGCCTACACCTCCGCCATTATGCAACGATACCCATGTGGCACCGCGGAAGGAGTCGCCTATAACGTTCTGTACAGCCATATCGGCACAGAATTGTGAGCCATCGTAAATGTTGCTTGTTTCGCGGAAAGGCGAGTCGGTACCTGATACATCATGATGATCGCGCCCAAGTACTATGGGACGTGAGATTTCGCCCTTACGTATTGCCTCGTTGAATGCCATGGCTATCTTAGAGCGTCCTTCGGCATCGGCATAAAGGATACGCGCCTGCGAACCTACAACAAGATGGTTGCGGCTTGCCTCACATATCCAGTGTATATTATCAGCCATCTGTCCCTTTATCTCGTCTGGTGCGCTCTGCATAATCTCTTGCATAACACGTGCAGCTATCTCATCGGTCTTGGCAAGGTCGGCTGGGTTGCCCGATGTGCATACCCATCTGAATGGACCGAATCCATAATCGAAGAACATCGGACCCATTATATCTTGCACGTACGACGGATATCTGAACTTGCCATCCTCATTACATATGTCGGCTCCAGCTCGTTTCGACTGCAAAAGGAAGGCGTTGCCATAGTCGAAGAAATACATGCCGTTTGCCGACAGACGGTTAATTGCAGCCACTTGTCTACGCAATGAAGCCTGTACGTGTTCGCGGAACTCGTCGGGGTTATCAGCCATCATCTTCTTCGATTCTTCTAATGTAAGGTCGGCAGGATAGTATCCTCCTGCCCATGGATTGTGCAGAGAAGTTTGGTCGCTGCCTATATCCACGTGTATGCCCTCATCGGCAAGACGCTCCCAAAGGTCAACCACATTACCCACGTATGCCATAGACACCGTACGTCTGTCGGCTACACTCTTGCGTATAGCTGGTATCAATTCGTCAAGATTGTCGTGAAGCTCGTCCACCCAACCTTGGTCGTAGCGCTTCTTTGCTGCAAGTGGGTTTATCTCTGCCACTACGCTTACCACGCCGGCTATATTGCCTGCCTTAGGCTGTGCACCCGACATACCTCCAAGGCCAGACGATACAAACAGCATTCCGTGTATGTCATGTGCCGCGCCTTTGGCTTTTATCTGCTTACGGCAAGCATTTAGTACGGTTATGGTGGTGCCGTGTACAATGCCCTGCGGACCTATATACATATACGATCCAGCAGTCATTTGTCCGTACTGGCTTACACCAAGAGCGTTCATGCGCTCCCAATCGTCTGGCTTCGAGTAATTGGGTATAACCATGCCGTTGGTTACTACCACTCTCGGTGCATTTTGATGTGATGGGAACAGGCCAAGCGGATGTCCCGAGTACATAACAAGAGTTTGTTCGTTGGTCATCTCGCTAAGATATTTCATCACCAGGCGATATTGAGCCCAGTTTTGAAAAATAGCTCCGTTGCCTCCATACACAATGAGTTCGTGCGGATGCTGTGCTACCTCAGGGTTAAGATTGTTCTGAATCATCAGCATTATTGCAGCTGCCTGCTCGGAACGATGTGGATACTCGTCTATCGGACGGGCATACATCTCGTAACGAGGACGATAGCGGTACATGTATATACGGCCATACTTGTTGAGTTCGTCGATAAACTCGGGGGCCAAATCGGCATGTAGATGCTTGGGAAAGTAGCGTAGCGCATTGCGCAGAGCAAGCTGTCGCTCCTCGTGTGTTAGTATTTCCTTGCGCTTAGGCGCATGATTTATGGTGTTGTCGTATGGCATTGGCTCGGGTAGAAAGTCGGGTATGCCAAGCTTAATTTCTTCTGAAAAGGTCATAGATTAAAATTTTATGGAAGTTCAATACTTATAACTTACTCTCCACTAAGGCCGTAATCTCCGCCTCCTCCTTATTAGCCTTAGCTATAAGCTCGTTAGCCTCGCCTATTAATGCCTCAGCTTTAGCGCGGTCTTTCAGCGATCCTGCATTAATCTTTACGTTCATGCCGGCTCCAAGTACAGCGGCACGTGCAGCCAATGCACCTACACCCGCATCCGATACGCTGTTAGGATTGCCGATCTCTACCATCTTACGGCAAACATCAAACACCTCGAACGAGGTCTTCATAGTATCAAGCGGCACCTCTGCAGCAAACAATGTAGCCGTTTGTATAGCTTCCGATCGGGCCGCCTTCTCTTCAGGAGTGTTCTTAGGCATGCCGAATGCAGCCATAATACGGTTGAAAGCTTCGGTGTCCTCGTCTACAAGATGCAACAAACGCTCTTGCAGAGCCATACCCTCTTCGGCTACATTGGCAAACTGTTGCCATTGCTCGTCCCAACCAGGTTTATGACTTGACAGATTGGCAACCATTGTGGCCAACGATGCACCTAATGCGCCCATATATGCCGATACAGAACCACCGCCAGGAGCCGGACTCTCGCGTGAAGTCTCCTCGGCAAATCCCTTGACAGTAAGGTCAACCAATAGATTATGCTTTTCGTCATCGGCTGCCATTACATATTCTATAATCTTCTCTTCAGGCTTAAACTCCTTAAGGTCAGATAGTCCTAACGACTTGATAGCAATGTCGAGAATGTCCTTTTTGGGTATGCCGGCAGAACGCTGCTGCTTGGCAAGGAAGTAACGTCCAGCTTCGATGAGTGTGCGTTCGGGAACAAGACCAACAATCTCGGTTCCTGTAACCCTTAAACCTCTGTTTTGTGCACAGCGACAAACTTCGTCGAAAGCCTTGTGCAGCGGAGTGACATTGATGTTGGTTATATTCATCGACACTTGCGCAATGCCATACTCGTCGATGTACCAGCCAATGGCCTTGGTACACTTCAAGGTGCCAGGCTTCATGATAGGAGTACCGTCGGCATAGAGAAGTTTTTTGCCTGTAATAGGATTACCCTCTCGCATAGGTCTGCCTTTCTCTCTCACGTCAAAAGCAATGGCGTTGGCTCGACGGGTGGAGGTAGTGTTAAGGTTGAAGTTAACTGCAATAAGGAAGTCTCTTGCTCCTACAACAGTACAACCAGTGCGAGCCACTTGCTCGTCGTAAGGACGTCGTCCAAAGTCGGGAGCTTCGGCATCATTGTCAATACGCTCGGCTATACCCTCGTATTCTCCTTTTCGACAAATAGCAAGGTTTTGGCGTTCTGGGGTAAAGGCGGCAGCCTCGTAGCAATAGCAAGGTATGTTAAGCTCGTTGGCAATACGCTTGGCAAGGTTGCGCGAAATCTCAGCACACTCTTCAAGTGTAATTCCACTTACTGGTACAATAGGCAGCACATCTGTAGCGCCTATACGTGGGTGGGCACCGTGATGCTGGCGCATATCTATTAGTTGTGCGGCTTTGGCTACAGCCTTAAAGGCAGCCTCGACAACGTTGTCGGGTTCGCCTACAAAGGTAACTACGGTTCGGTTGGTGGCTTCTCCAGGGTCTACGTCAAGCAGTTTTACACCCTTAACGCTCTCAATTTCATCCGTAATCTGACGGATAATGTTCAAGTCACGGCCTTCGCTGAAGTTAGGCACACACTCTACAATCTGCTTCATTTTTGCCATAGTGTAAGGTATTTTGTTAGTAGTAAATATGTTTTGTACATAGGTATTGTCAACGCTGTGTAGTCAAAGTCTTAGAGGAAGGCAATTGTCAGTCCTGCCATAACAATGCTAACCATCGACATAAGCTTGATGAGGATATTGAGCGACGGACCAGAAGTGTCTTTGAACGGATCGCCAACAGTATCGCCAACAATAGTGGCTTTATGGTTGTCGCTGCCCTTGCCTCCATAGTTGCCCTCTTCAATCATTTTCTTGGCATTGTCCCAAGCTCCGCCTGAGTTTGACATAAATACAGCAAGGGTGAAACCTGCTGCAAGACCGCCAGTAAGCAGACCTAAAACACCTGCCACACCAAGCACTAAGCCTACAACGATAGGGATGATGATGGCAAGAAGCGAAGGAATAATCATTTCGCGTTGTGCACTACGTGTGCTTATCTCTACACAGCGTCCATAGTCGGGTGTAGCCTTGCCTTCGAGTATACCCTTTATTTCGCGGAACTGTCGGCGTACCTCTTGTACCATTGATTCTGCAGCACGACCTACTGCTCCCATGGTCAATCCACAGAATAGGAATGCTGCCATAGCTCCGAGGAATGCTCCCACCAAAACCTTAGGATTGATGAGGTTCACCTGGAAGAAGTTGATGAAATCTATTGTTGTTGCATTCGTTGGATCGAAGATGTTGCCTGCAGCGTCGATATATTGCTTGCCATTCTCTACGGCACGTATCATCGCAATCTTTATTTCCTCTATATACGAAGCCAAAAGTGCCAGAGCCGTCAAGGCTGCAGAGCCAATGGCAAAGCCTTTGCCTGTGGCAGCTGTAGTATTGCCAAGAGCATCCAGAGCGTCTGTGCGCTCACGCACTTCTTCTCCCAGTCCGCTCATCTCTGCATTTCCTCCTGCATTGTCGGCAATAGGACCATAAGCATCTGTAGCAAGGGTGATGCCTAAGGTTGACAGCATACCTACGGCTGCAATACCGATACCATAAAGACCGGTGCTTATCGACTTTGCCGAAAGCGACATGTCGAAACCATTAGCGCAGAGATAGCTCAACATGATGGCTACCGAAATGGTGACAACAGGAATCATTGTAGAAATCATTCCCGTTCCTATACCTTTTATAATAACTGTAGCTGGACCAGTTTGCGAAGCCTCTGCTATCTTCTGTGTTGGCTTATAGCTATGCGAGGTGTAATATTCTGTAGCCTGACCAATCACCACTCCTGCTACCAAACCGCTGATTACAGAGAACGATAATCCAAGCCAATTCTCGATGCCCAACAAATATAATATAATAAATGTGGCAACGGCAATGAGTCCGGCACTTACATTGGTGCCAAGACCGAGAGATTTTAATAGCTCCTTCATCGTTGCGCCCTCCTTGGTGCGAACCAAGAAGATACCTATTAACGAAAGGAAAATGCCTATGGCTGCGATAATCATTGGTGCAATGACTGCACGTAGCTGCATGTCGCCATTCATAGCAAAGGCTGTAGCTCCTAAGGCTGCTGTCGACAATATCGAACCGCAATAGCTCTCGTATAGGTCGGCACCCATACCAGCAACGTCACCCACATTGTCGCCCACATTATCGGCAATAGTAGCAGGATTGCGTGGGTCGTCCTCTGGAATGTTAGCCTCTACCTTGCCTACAAGGTCGGCTCCAACATCGGCAGCCTTGGTGTATATACCACCACCTACACGAGCAAAGAGCGCCTGAGTAGAGGCACCCATGCCAAACGTAAGCATAGTGGTGGTTATAGTGACAAGGGCTGTTGCCTCGCCATCATAAACAGCATTAAGAACAATAAACCAAATGGCAATATCAAGCAAACCAAGACCTACCACTACCAAGCCCATCACGGCACCGCTGCGGAAAGCAATCTTCAATCCCTTGTCAAGACTTGAGCGTGCTCCGTTGGCTGTACGGGCTGAAGCATAAGTGGCAGTCTTCATACCGAAGAATCCTGCCAGTCCTGAGAATAAACCACCAGTAAGGAATGCGAATGGTACCCATGGGTTTTGTACTTTCAGCACGTATGCCATGAACGCAAAGATGATAGCGAGCACAACGAAGACAATGGTTACAACCTTGTACTGCTGCTTGAGGTAAGCCATGGCACCCTTGCGTACGTGTGCTGCAATTTCCTTCATTCTGTCGGTGCCTTCCTCCTCTTTCATCATCGAGCGGAAGAAGAACCATGCCATTGCCAAGGCTACAACGCTGGCAATGGGGATTAGCCAAAATACTAATGGGATGTTGTTCATAATGATGTATTAATTAGGTTTGTAATAGATTCGATAGGTCGTTGTGATGAAACGATTTTGCAAATATATGAAATAAATCAATACGAAAGTAAAAAGAATAGAATAAATATTATTAAAGTTTATTTCATCGGTGAAAAAAGTATTTTTATTATTACCTTTGTTGTGGTTTTTGAATATGGGTTGAAATAGTGTTGTAAAAAATAACAACATACAGTTTTATAAACCTTTAAAAATGAAAAAGTTTTTCGCGACAGCGTTGATAACGGTATTTTATGTGTGTGCCGTTTCTGCGCAGAAGCCGATGTCAAAGTTGACATTCGACGTTTCGAAAGGCGTGGCGGGGTCTGTGACAATGCCCAATGGAGGCAATGTTCACTATACTGCTTACACAAACCTCTATTATGTAACCAATATAGAGGATTCTACTTATCAGTATCTAAACGTGTTTGTGCCAGAAGGAGCAACACAGCAGTCGCCTATTTTCCTACGTAACTATGTAGGAGGATATCTGGCTGCAACACCACGCGGCATAGATCCTGGCGATGCTTCAGGAAGAGCGCTAGCAGAAGGATATGTGGTGGCTATTCCTGGTGTACGTGGACGAAACAGTATTGTAACCGATAGTCGTGGACGTTCTATATACACCGGACGTGCTCCGCGAGGATTGTTAGACTTGAAGGCAGCTGTCAGATATCTGCGTTATTTTGACAGTGAGATGCCAGGCAATGCCGAACGTATATTTTCTGATGGTACAAGTGCTGGTGGTGCTATGTCGGCATTGCTTGGAGCTACAGGCAATCATCCTGACTATGAGCCTATGCTAAAGGCAATGGGAGCAGCCGATGAGCGTGACGATATTTTTGCGGCTGTTTGCTATTGTCCCATTATAGACCTCGATCATGCAGACATGGCATACGAGTGGATGTATGCACCTACCAACAATTCCAGTCGTCAACTGACAGAACTACAAAAGGCTGTAAGCGAGAAGTTGGCAGGTATGTATCCTGATTATCTTGCATCTCTACATCTGCTTATGCCAGACGGAAAACCTGTTGATGCCAACAACTTACGCGACTACATCAAGACACTTTTGCTGGCGAGTGCACAGAAAGCAAAAGACATGGGTGCAGACATTCCCGATAGTTTAGGCTTTGTATTCAGTAGCTCTGCTATGGACATGGCACCTATAAACGGTGGCAGAAAAAGACATATGACCGATCGACAACTATCTCATGACAACCACATGCTTATACGCCGTATGCACAAGCCTGAAAAAGGTGAGTATGTTGTCGATTTCAATCTTGACCATTATCTTGACTATGTGGTTTCAACCATTGCCCTCAAGACGCCACCGGCATTTGACAGCCAAGGTGTAGCTGGTGGAAAAGCAAGCGGAGAGAACGAAGAGTTTGGTGATGAACGTGGAAGCAACGTCAATTTTACAGACTTTTCGCTGCAACAAGCCACGGGAAAAGCAAACGCACATGTAGATGCGGCTATATCACAGATGGTGAAAATGATGAATCCTATGTATTATATCGGTGCAAAGGGCTCAACTGTAGCCCCACATTGGTATATACGCCATGGTGCACGCGATCGTGACACAGCATTCCCCGTACCAGTATGTCTGGCATTGAAACTACAGAACAATGGATACGATGTCGACTTCTTCCTGCCTTGGAATCGTCCGCACATGGGTGACTATTCAATTAACGAGCTATTCCAGTGGTGTGAGCAGAAGACAAAATAGCTATCACGTATAAAACTGCTTTACAGCATCATCCAACTTCTCATTCTCCGAAACAGCCATGTGTCGCATCTTCATGCGATAATTGTAGACAGTCTGTATAGAGTAATGCAATATTTCAGCAATATTCTTGCTGTCGTCAATGCCTAAACTAATGAGGGCATAGATGCGCTGCTCTGGAGTGAGAACATGCGAATAGCCACTCGAAAGTTGTTCGTCATTGGTTAATAACTGGTTTAAACGCATGGGAAAATCAGGATGAATATCAAGGAAACTGTGATCAAAGATTTCGCAAAACAATGCTTGTGTGCGGTCTTTGGTCACATTTTCTTTTGTCATTTTACGTGCTTCGGCCGTACGTCCTGACGCAATCATATTCGCAACCTCCTTTTTATATGCCTTTATGTCGTTGAGGGCTTGCGACAAGTAAGAAAGGTGTTGAGCTAAAAGACGTCCAGTCTTTACACGCTCATACTTCAGCATGGCTATAGTCTCGTCCTTATTGGCCACATTCTCCTGCGTGTTCAACATGTCGTGCTGAAGGTCTTGTACATCGACTTTCAACATGTCTCTTTGCAAGGCAATTGTCTTACTCTTTTTATGCAAGCTCCAGGCAAAGAAAATGCTTACGATAAGCAATACAATGGTGAGCATGCCTATTATCATCTGACTTTGCAATCGCTGCTGCATCGCTTCTTGATAACGCAACAATATGGGCTTTTGAGCATTCACTAGATGTATACTTCGCCCAATATCATTATACATATTAATATTGTCGATATTAAGCTTAGTGTATTTCAAAAGTCGTGCGACATTCACGTTTTTATCGTTGTTAAGTTCGGCAAGAAGCATTGTGAGTGACGACGAATTGGTATAGGTATTCTTGATATCGATTATTGCAGAATGCGCAAACTCTATAATAGCCTTGTCTGTATCGCCCGACTTCTTATAACATACGCCAAGCATCATACGCAATATAGCCTCATGAGCCGTGCCCTTAGGCGTTGAGAGCAGTTCGTTTTGTATGCTCTTTGCAGTAGACACGGGATTGTGGTCGGGGTGTACTACAGTATAGTATATATAATAATAATTTGACCGATGGCTGATGTAAGAACTATATATACGCCACGATTTTACAGCCCTTGACGTACTGAATTGGTTGTATTCATCGTTCGACACACGTACAAATTCCATCATTGCAGCGTTGGCATACAAATTACGTAATTGAGGGCAAATGTCGTTTATGGTTCCTAACATACGAAGGCGGTCGGTAGCCATATGATTGTCACCTCTGTCTGCTAAAATCAATGCCTGGTGTATGGCAGCATCCTGCATCCACATTATATTATTATTCGCCTTTCCGTAATTGAAACAACGACGATAATAAACCAATGCAGAATCGCTTTTGTAATGGGAGTATGCTTCGGCAATCTGTTTGCACGACAGATATTTGTCTACATCTGCCACTGCAAGTCGCAGATTGTTTTTAATGCGATGTATCTCGGCTTCTTTATTGGCAATATATGTTGGAGCGTTGTCTACGGCAACATCAAGTGCCTGGAGCGTAGATTCTATATCTTTATTGGTTGTAGCAAAACATAATGCAGAAACAAACAATAAGATGGTAGTAACGATTATTTTCATAGAATTTGTTTTTTAGATTGTGCAAATGTAGTAAAAAAGAGATTATAAGGCAAGTTGTCTATATTATTTTTTTTACTTTTTATGTTTTTATAAATGACATGTTTGTTACTATTTAAATATGTAACTATAAAATTATCAATGTGTTAAGGCGTGCGTTTTTTACTTTCTTGATAATACGTACATTCAGTAGATATTAATATTGTATTTTTCATGATAATTTTGCAACCGATAATTAGAAACCTTTTAGATATATGAAAAGACTATTAATGTTTGTGCTATTATTGGCACTTGTATCAACCTCCAACATCACTTTGGCAATGTCTACTAAAAAGACAGAGATTAAGAAAACGCAACTGAAAGTTGGAGCCGCACGCCAAAACATAACACCGCCAAATGCGATGTTTCCATTTGATGCCCTTCATGAGGCATGTCCATACACAGCTGTACACGACAGTCTATATGCACGTGCTATCGTTATGGACAACGGTGAGCAACGAGCTGTACTTGTAGAAATAGACGAAGTGCAAGTGCCCGAACCTCTTGCAACAAGAAAAGCTGTAGCAGTTGCTGCAGGCGTGTCTGAATCGAACGTAATAATATGTGTGAGCCACACTCATTCCACACTTCATCCTAATGGTGAAGACAAACGACTACAGCAAGTCATCGACCGCATACGTACAGGGGCGGTTGAGGCTACTCGTCAAGCTGTAGCTTCATTGCAGCCTGCCACCATCAGTTTTGCACGCACAAAGGCTTTTGTAAACATTAATAACGGAGAAGCAGAGCAAAGCGCAGGTCAGTATTCAAATACGGCTTTCTCAGACAAGACTTTAGATATAGTACGCTTCTCGTCAATGTCAGACAAACCAATTGCTCTTGTTGTCAATTATCCCACACATGCTGAAGTGATGTTTCGTAGCATCAGTTACAATGGTGGATACGAAGTGAGCGGTGACTTGCCTGGACGTACTGCCTATATTCTTGAAAAAGCTAATGGAACAAATGGCAACGGAGCTCCCATTGTACTAGCTACAGCTGGTGCCGAAGCCGATCAGCAGCCATTGCTGACTTCGCGCCAACATACTTCTACAATGGGATATATCGATCAAGGAGTAGGCGGTTGGGCTATTGTAGATGCTCTTGCCCATCGATTGACAGACGCGATAAACGAGGCTGTAAAGACGATGCCTATAGGTAAAAGCAATGTGTCTATAGAAACTATGTCTACCGAAGCCGTAGTACCAGGACAATATCGTCACCAAAATCGCGAAACAGGCGAAATAACAGATGAAGAATCTGACGATGTACATATCCCCATATCTCGTATCACAGTAGATGATATTGCTTTTGCTGGTGTTGGTGCCGATCTCGCTTCAAGTGTAGGGGTAGAGGTGCGTGATGCTTCGCCCATTGCCAATACAATGCTTATAACTTGTACAGCAGGTGCTGTGGGATATATACTACCAGATGCTATGTACGACCATTACACTCACGCGGTATTCGGCTCACGTGTACGAAAAGGCTATTCTACAAAAGCAATTATCAATGCTTTCGCAAAAACAAAGTAACGCCATAATTTTAAATAAAAACTTAAATGTACAAAAGATGAAAAAAACAAGTCTTATTATTTCGCTGTTGCTCGTTGCTTCATTATGGACGACAACACAGGCTCAGCCCAAACAGCCTACGTCAAATGGCTACACAACTGAATATGTAGAACTTGGCAGAAAGACATCACTGCTATACAAACCGGCAGTAGTGTCTGAAAAGAATGCTATTGGTGTAGTAGTTATGCACTCGAATGATGATTATTTAGGATTTCCAGCTAATTCCGAATTGTCTAAACGCGGTTATACCGTATTGGCAACAGTGCCTGCCGAGGGCGACATCATGGACGAGAAAATATTGAATATCAAGCGTGCAGTTGAGTACCTACGCAACATGCCTGGTATAAATAAGGTACTATTGCTGGGACATTCAGGCGGCGCAACCGTAATGACAGCTTATCAGATGCTTGCAGAACAAGGTGTAGATGTGCTCAAGACGAAAATATTCTCCGACTATACAGCCAATCTCGCTAACCTGCCAAAGGCCGACGGAATGCTCCTGCTCGATGCCAATTATGGTAATGCCGTAATGCGTCTTATCAGTCTTGACCCTAACATCCACTCTAACGGTAAGGGTAATGGCAACAGCAACACACTCGATTTGGCATCGCCTGACAATGGCTACAATGCCAACGGCGTATCACATTATAGTGATGAGTTTGTTAAGAAATATATCGATGCTCAAGCTTCACGCCTTGCTGACCTTACTAAAGTAGCCGAACAGCGTTTTCAACTTGTTAAGCAAGGAAAAGGTGATTACACTGATGATGAACCCTTTATAGTAGCAGGTGCTAATCAGATTCGTCCGTTCAATAAACTGTTTCCACAAGATTTGCGTCTGTTGTCACACACCAAGAAGGCATGGCCATTGGTACACGGTGATGGCTCTGTCACTACAGAGATTATACTTTCGGTGCGCGCTCCGATGCGTGCAGATGCCAAGAGCGACAAGCTTTCGGCTTCTATGGTTACAACTGTACGTGGTTTTCTTAGCGCATGTGCCATTCGTGTGACGGATAAGTTCATGATACGTGAGGATGGATTTGAAGGCATAGACTGGACATCCAACATTAACAACCCAATAGGCAATTCGGAAGGCATAACCGTACCTGTACTTATGATGGGTATGACGGGAAGTTGGGAATATCTAGCGGCCGAGCATATCTATAATCATATAGGCTCCAAAGACAAGAGTATGGCTTTTGTAGAAGGTGCATCGCATATGTTCTTTGCTGACAGAGACGCAGAGAAGTTCAACAACACTAAATATGGCGACACAACGACAGCATTGTTCAACTATGTTGATAAGTGGCTAAGCCAGCCAGGTCGTTTCTTACCAAACAAATAAAGCAACTTTATTTCAAACCAAATATTCAACAACCACACATTAAAAATCAAACCCATTAGAAATGAAAAGAAATTATTACTTACCTTTACTAATAGCTGGCTCATTATTACCAGGCAATCTATTGGCTCAAGACGTGATAGTAAAAGATTCGGTACTCAACACCAAGGAGGAGAAGAACCGTAATGTGATGCTGAATGCATCAGCTACAGACCAACCCCGACAAATCAATGTAGGTCTGCCAGGAACACGCTCAGCCACTATATTCGAAGACGGCATACCAGTGTCGTATTTCTTCTGGCCTGATATGCCTTTCTATTCTTGGTATGGTGGCGCCACATACGACAAGACCTCTGTAATGAGCCTTTCAGAAGGCGCTATACAATATGGTGAAGTGAGCTACATCGTTGACAGCCACAACAAGTACTCATCGGACAAATTCGGTGGACTGGTACAGTATCAGGCTAACCACTTCGGCCGCCAGTCACTTGACGCTGTGATATCCGGTCCAATATCAAAAGGGTGGGGATATACAGCCAGTACACATCAAGTATGGGATCCTGGTACCTACAAATTGCAGGCTGCCAATCTTCAGAATCGCACACAATCGTACAAACTCGGTTTCGACAAGAAGTTTGCCAACAACAAGGGTAGCATGAGTTTGCTTTATCAATACTCACGTTACACAAGTACCAATTCCGATTATGCTCCGTTCATCTTTGTAGGAGACGGCTCTGTTAAGAAATACAATGGTTTCAAGATGGGTACCGATGCTTATTTCGCCAATGAGATGAGTGATTTCACCTATATGGATCTTATGACTGGAGAGATTAAGCGTACAACATGGAAGGATGCCGCAACAACTCGAAACCATACATTACGCTTCAACCTCGACTATATGTTGGGACAATGCACCAAACTTTCGGTAGCCAGCAAGGTGAAATTTGCAAATGTTGGTGGAGCTCTTGTGCAAATGACCAATCTCATTGACAACAATGGTTCATACTTCTATGCCGACGGCTCGACTTACAATGGCGACAAGATACAGAACTTTAATATATCATATTCGCCTAATAAGGACAAAGAATGGCTGACAACAGTGGCCCTTACAGGCAAGAGTGCAAACAATGCACACTCATGGAGAGCCGGTCTGAACTATTGGTATCAGAGATCTTATTCGCATGAGATGTCGACATCGTTCCTTCAGGAGGCCAAGGCCGATCCCGCCGAATTGTATATACGCAATGAAGATGGCATACTTACACGTGGTTTGATGTACAATCCTCAAGCCGGTTTTTATGACGGTCACGACAATACACTTGCTGTATATGCAAGTGACGACTGGAACATCAACCGCAAGTTGTGGATGAGTCTCGGCGTACGTCTTGCCTATCAAGCTTATGCTGCCTATACAGCCAACAATATTGGCGAGTCTACTGTCAATTCACGTCATCCAGGATGGTATCTAAACGACGGCACACATGTGCGCACACGCATAACTGGCGACTGGATCAACCCGTCAGCAGCTTATAATGTACGTTATACTATTGCCAAAGGTTTCGGCGTAATGGGAGAATATGTATATACACGTCAGCGTAGCAATCTTGAAGACTATGCCAGTGAGCGCTATCCTGATGTTGCAGCTATGAACACCAACATGGCACGTGTAGGTATATTCTGGAATACACCATGGTTGCAGCTCGTGTCGCAGGTTTCGTATATCAACAAGACAAACAATAAACGTCGCTCCAACTTCTACCATGTTATGCAGAATGATGCCATTGACGGTTCTGGCTTGAAGAAAGGCGAAGAAGACAGCCGTGGTATACAAATGGCATATGGCATTCAGACACTTGGTTGGACAACAGACATTGTAATTACTCCTTTCAAGGGATTTTCACTTCATGGATCTCTTACACTGCAGGACCCCAAATACAAGAATTTTGACCTGCGAGCTACATTCTCTGATGGTATTACAGACGGTATGGACGTAAGTGATAACAATGTTACCGGCATGTCAAAAATTCTTATTGAGTTGGATCCTTCGTACACTATTGATCGTTGGAGTTTCAACCTCAATTTCCGCTATTTCGGCAAGCAGTATATCAACAAGACCAATACGCTCTTCTTTAACGGTTGGTGGGAGTCGTTTTGCGGTGTGAGCTATAAGCTAAACAAGAATGTAGACCTTGCTGTGAATGTAGTAAACCTCTTCAACCAGACTGGTGCTAAGGGCGAGATCGGATCAGCCGACCTTGTTACCGACATAACTCCATATAAGAACTATGTTATGACTGGTTCATATATCCGTCCGTTTGAAGTTGCAGCAACAGCTACCATAAAAATCTAATACGTTTTAGATTCTATATAAAAAGTATCTCCTTCCTAAGAAACAACGAAATGTTTCTTAGGAAGGAGATACTTTTTATTTTATTATTATTTCATGAAGCAACCACCTGTATAGAATAGTATAGTGTTCATAATGTTTAGTCAATAGTTTAACGTTTTTAACATAAAGCTCTAAAGCAGCCAAAGGAGAATAAGAGAGGTTGGAACGTA
>ERZ1023892.9-NODE-9-length-63211-cov-93.346650_pt1 | contig 63211 bp, 63 predicted proteins | sample MGYA00380397_ERZ1023892 | MGnify/ENA primary metagenome ERZ1023892 (study PRJEB33179, sample SAMN07448999) | human gut metagenome | biome: Human-gut; feature: Human associated habitat; material: Faeces | host: Homo sapiens | place: India: Bhopal | collected... | reverse complement strand
GCTGCCTTCTTTACTTGAGGTCTTCAAGGTCTAACGACTTTGGAGACCTTTTTTTTATGTCCTTATTTTTGCCATGTATGTTTATCATTATATGTACGTATAATGTTATTATGTACGTATAATGTTATAGTACGTACATATCTTATTGATAATCATAATAATACGTTTGTCTCTTTTTATAATTTTGCATTAAAATTTATTTTTAAACCTAAAAACAAGTAACACACATGAGACAATTTTATTTAGCAGCAACAGCGGCTTTATGTACTGTAGTATCAGCTTCTTTTGCCCAAAGTTCTGATTTGGAAAAGAAGGATGCCCTACCAGTCACATTGCTCAGCAGTAAGAGTTACTCTGCCACATCAGTTGATGTTTCGCGATTATCAACTCCGACTCCAGGCAAGGCTTATACTCTAGAGGTGAAGGCTCGTTATCTTAGTGGTAACGGTCGTGGACTCGACGTAATGGCAAATGATGCAACGGGCTTAGGCTTCCGTGTTTCTATGGATGCAACTTCGCTTAATTGGACCAATCCCCTAACAACATCTTCTACACTTTCTGCTTCTGATAATTCCAAGTTGCGCACTTTGCGCTTTGCGGTAAAGGATGGTAATGTAAATATTTATGAGGATGGTTATTTTGTAGCTACGCGTCCGATTGAGATTATAAATGAGTCGATAAGACAAACTCTTGGTGAAGACATTAATCCTGAGGTTGTGCCTGCATCTTGGAGTGGCACAAAGCCTACACCACAATCTAAAGGTTGGTATATTGTCAATAACGGTTCTGAAGTTAATTCATGGCCAAATGCTCGTTATGAGAATGACAATAATCGATTTGCAATGAAAGATCCTGATGGTTCTGCTTACAGTGGCTCATTCTTCTTTATACGTTGGGATAGCAATAATATTAAAACGTATAAATATGCTTATCCAGTTGAACTTGAGGCTAATTCTACCTATGAATTCTCAATGGATGCTGCTTTCTGGGATAATAATGGATCTTTAAATATCACCACACAGGTGTATTCCGACAAGATGCTTACAAGTAATGTTTTGGGAAGTCATGTTTTTAAAACTTCCAATTCTTCTACTGGCAAGCGCCTTTTCTATGCAGACAAGTTCCAGTTTACCACAACAAAGGCTGGTACCTATTATATAGCATTGTCAAGTGGATGGACTATGTATGCTATAAAGAACTTGCAGTTGCATAAGGTTAAGAAGGATGTGACGCCTGGGATACTCATTGGTAAGGATTATGAGGGCGAGGCAAACCTCAGTGTAGAATCGGCCACATATGATGAAACTGGCGCATACGCACCTACTACACTCATTGGTGAACCATCAATTGTCAACTATAGTAATGCTGGTGATGTTAAACGTGGATTCTTTTTCAATACAACAGCAACAGTTTCTGGTAAGACAAATATGCATCTTACAGCCGAGCAGACACCATTTGAAGGTTCTACCATTGACCTTCAGGGCGACGATGCATGGCTATACTTCGACTATATAAAGCCGAGTCGTGTTATCAATAACTGGTTGAAGTCGGTTAAGATAGGTGGTGCAAAGGCTGAAGATGGCGTGAATTGTCGTGTGACAATGTGGGCAAATGGTGCGGTGATAATACCTAATGGTCCCGCCTATGATAAGTGTGCTCTTACTGCATATAAGGGTGAGAATTTCACGGGTGATACCAAAGAGTTTGAAATCAATACATATCACAACAATCTTGGTACATGGGATAATAGCATCCGCTCGTTCAAGCTTAAGAAGGGTTATATGGCAACACTTGCCAATAATGCTAACGGTACGGGCTACAGTCGCGTATTTATTGCTGCTGATGAAGACCTTGAAGTTCCAGTAATGCCAGAGGGAATGGAGAAGTTTGTGTCGTTTGTTCGTGTATTCCGCTGGAACTATACTTCTAAGAAGGGTAAAGCCAATGGTTATGGTGAGAAAGATATACTTAATATCACTTGCAACTACGACTGGAACGTAGGGGGTAAGAGTGATGATCCCGATGTGGAGTATTCGCCTATTCGACAGAATCTCGGATGGCCGTCATGGAACGACATTAACTCAAAGTCTGGTGTAACCCATTTGCTTGGCTGTAACGAACCTGACCGTCCTGACCAAGCCAATGCATCAGTAGATGCTGTGATTGAGATGTGGCCAGAGATGCTTAAGAGTGGATTGCGTCTTGGCTCACCGGCTCCATCGTCTGTTTGGGTATGGAATGGTGATTTCTTCAATCTCATCGAACAGTTGGGATATCGTTGCGACTTTGCTGTAGCACATATCTATGAAGAAAATAAGAACGGTGCTTCGCTAGTAGACCGTATAAAGACACTCTCAAACAAAGGTAAGGGGCGTCCGGTATGGATTACTGAATGGAATAATGGTGCAAACTGGACCAATGAGTATTGGCCTACAGCTAAGGGACCGAAATGTGATGCCAATTCCAACATTATATATAATGAGGATGGTTCAACTACAGAAATAACTCGTCCGCTCTCTAAAGCGAATGCAGAAAAACAGCGTCAGTTTATGGCTGAAGCATTACCTGCACTTGATAAGTGCGACTTGCTTGAGCGTTACTTCGAATACGATTGGGTGCAGGATTGTCGTGCTCTTGTTCTTGGTGGTGAGTTGACTCCTGCAGGTAAGGTCTATGGCGATCATAAGGCAGCCCTCTCTTATCACAAGATGGAGCGTCCGTGGGAGGAATGGAAAATATGTCCTCCGTTCCCAATTATGGATATAGATAATGACTACCGTAATATTACTGTACGCTGGTACGACCACAATGGTGAGACTGGTAAGAAGTACATCCTTGAGCGTCGAATGGACGACGAGACAGATTTCACTACATGCCGTGAGTTTATTCTCGGTACCGACTATGAAGCAGGTGTAACTGTCAAGTTTACTGAAGCTATACCATGCATTTCAAAAGTGGAATATCGTATCAAGGCTATTTCGTACAAGGATACAGAGTCGATCTATTCTCGTGTAAAGACATTTGTACGTGATGCAGCCATTGCAGCTCCTACACTTAAAGGCGAGGCAATCTCTACAAAGATTATAAAACTCACTTGGAACAATGTGGATGGAGCTAAGGCATATCGTATAGAACGTTCTGTAAAGAATACAGAAGGATTTGAGGTTGTTGCTGACAATCTCAATAAAACAGAATGGCAAGACGTTAATCTGCAGCCCAATACAACATACTTCTATCGTGCCTATTCACTTAACTCGGCTGCTGAGCGTCCTGTTTCTGAAGTTGTTGAAGTTAAGACAAAGGCCTTCGGTATACCAGAAGATATGCATCAAGTGCGTATTTCGGCTGGTTCGGGTAGTGCGTCATTGCGTTGGGCATTTGCTTATGATACGTTTTACCGCATAATGCGTGCTGACAAATCTGATGGCGAATTTAATGTGATAGCCGAGAAGGTAGATGCCACAAGTTTTATAGACAGCAACCTAAAGAATGGACAGACGTACTTTTATAAGGTGCAGCCGTGGAATGAAGCAGGTTCGGGTAATGAGACAACTGTACTTGAAGCTACTCCACAGGCTGGCAAATATTTACACCTCGCATTCGATGAAAATGAAGGTAGTGTTTCTTACGACGAGTGGGGACCATATGATGGAACTTTCCTCAACTCGACAGTATTTACAGAAGGACGCAATAGTGGTTATGCTGCTAAACTAACAAAGAACAGTAAGTCATACATCGACCTTGGAAAGGGAACGGTGAGTCGCCTTGAAGACTTTACTATTGCCACATGGATAAAGCTACCTGGTGGTAAAGGACGTGTATTCGACTTTGGTTCTGGTACTGGTATATTCATGATTGCCGCAGCTGGTGGTTCAAATATGAAGTATAAGATAACATGTGCTAAGGGTGCATTCGACTTTACTGTACCAATGAAATGGTCGACAACCGAATGGAATCATGTAGTCATTACACAGCAAGGTGCCGAGATGAAAGTTTATCTCAATGGAGAACTTGCTGGTGAGGGTGATAACGCAAAACTTATTTACCCGAAGGATATGGGTGAGACAACTCAAAACTGGCTTGGACGTTCGCAGTGGGCACAGGATGCATATTGTGATCATGTTTATGACGACTTCCGTATATATGACCGTGCTATTTCTAGTGACGATGTAAAGACTCTCTATGCCGATGGCGAGTTGACGTTCAACGATTCTTCGACTGGTATCGAAAGTTTTAAGAAAGAAACATCTTCAGTGAAGGGTATTTACAATCTTAGTGGAATGAAGGTGAATAAGCCTGGCAAGGGTTTCTATATCATTGATGGAAAGAAGAAACTTTTGCGTTCCAAATAGGAATCTTATCCTCTTAAATCCGGCAAAACGAAATGTGCTCGATTTGAAAAACGAAACGTGCAAAAATCGGGAAAAACGAAACGTTCTAAATAATTCGCGCACACGACACTTTAAAACAACAAAAAAGCAGTCCAAAACGGGCTGCTTTTATAGTTTTTGAACAACAAACAAACATCGTTCAAACGAGGCTCAAATTATGCGGCATTAGACTTCACGAGCATCATATCTTTATAACCAGCATCAAAGTTCACATGCGCATTGAACTCGAAACGCTTACAACCTTCAAACGGATTGCCGAGCGTTTTATTCTTTCCTAACCATTCACAAAGCTCAATGATAGACGACTTATCTGATGTGAAATAAACAAACGGCTTTCCTTTGAGCACATTCAACACATCGAGATAGTCAGACAAATGCCAGTACATTTTGTATGTTCCAACCTCTGTGGACAAATAAGGAGGGTCCACTATAAACACCACATTCGGCTCGTCTTTATACTTTTCGTATAGTTCACGATAGTCACATGATTCAATCGTCAAGCCTTCCAGATAGTCCTCACTTGTCGGGTAGTCGTTCTTTCGAATATTATTGTATAATGTCTGCTTCTCCATTTCCTCGATGCTCAGTTCGTACTTCATCGAAAACATCACCGATGCCGAGATGGTTATAAAATCAATATAGCCCACCGTTTGCTCCTCATACCTCAAACGTTCAAACATCTTCTCACGCATCTCACCATCTATTCGCTTGTGCTTTGGCGTATTGCCAACTATCTCTCGCAAATCAGCGAGCAGCGCATTTGTCTGAGGTATATGTGCCAATCGCTCGCGGTAGTTGTCGTAGTCGTTATATACCACAGTTGCCTCTGGACGCAAATGCTTCGTTATATGGGACAGCAAACCGCTGCCACCGAACAAATCCACAAACACTGTTTTGTCGTTGAACTGGGGCAGAATCTTGATATACTCCTTTGCAAACATGCGCTTCTGTCCGACAAAAGGCAGAGGTGCTGCCATGTGCATTTTCCCTCTCATACGTTCAGTTCAAATTTTATATTATCCTCACCAGCGAGAAGTCGTTCAGTAGGCTTTATGTTGTTTTCATAGATGTGTACATTCGCCAGGTTCAGCGTGATAGACTTTAGTGGCAAGTCTATCTGTCGAGCCATCAGATAAAGGTGGTAAATGTCTGAAGGCAGCCCGAGGTTAGCATCGGAGCTGCGCTGATATGCCGACACAACCAATACACCGTCCTCTATTTGAAACTGCACAAGGCTCAGGCATGGTGCCTGGTTGCTCTCTGCATCCGTTGCTCCGAGAAACAGTACATAGTTTTTGCTGTTGCGTTTCTCCTTGTTGATGCGCTCAATAAGTGGTGGCAGTTTCTCCATGTAGGTAGGGTAACTGTTCACCAATGTCTGGCCACAGTAGTCCCACCAAGCTATGCCAGCCTCACGGTATCGCTCCACATTGCGCTCTCCTTGCATAAACAGTTTCAGCTCTTCTTTCAGTTTCTTCCTCGCTATGCCGTGGCTCTCAAATATGTCGAGCAGATCAGCCGGTGTGAGCGTCAGCTGCTCGTTGAGCAAGTATTTTATCTTGCCTTTTTTGTTCTGTTGGGTCTTGCCTTCAGCAAGCACCTTCCCCAATAATAAATAGTATTTGTTCATCGTATTTTACTTTCGATACGGCAAAGTTACCACGCTTCCGCATCAAAAAGTAACACCACGAGCAAATCACACTGCAAGCCTTTTGCAGCACGTTTTCAAAAGCCTTGCGCTTTACTCCCCCCGAGCTCCTGAGCACTACACTCTCGACCATATCGCTTGATGATCGTGTACACCTTGCGCTCGCTCACATGATAGCGATCTGCAAGTGTCGCCACAATGTATGAGACTTTTTCGCCACCACCGAGCATCACGCGATAGTCGTTGTACAAGTCTATATATTCCACATCTTCGATGCGTATCCCTGCCTGTTGTAGCCTTTTTAACGGCTCGCGGTTAAAATTCAATATCTCAAATACTTTCATTTTCAACTAAATTATGTACCTTTGTATCGCCAATCATTTATAACACAAAAAAAACACGAGAGTGCAGCAGGAGGCATACAGCCCCCGGTTGTGCACTCTCGTGGTGTTGTGTTAATAAATGATTGGCGTCTATATTAACAGGCCGGGGGCTTTTTTACATCCTCCCCCGAAGGGATTTTTTAAGCGTTGTACTTGCTCAAATCTATTGCATCTTTATTCTTCCAGCCATTTTCCAGCATCTCTTGTATATGCTTAACGGCTTTCGTGTAGAAATCTGCAAGTTCATCAAGCGTTTCAAACGTACGGTACACTGGACTTACATCAGTGCCGAACTTAAATGTCACGGGCAGCGTTTTCCCGTCCGTCTGAACGGCCAAATCGTATGCAGCCTTATAGTTGTACTGGTTCTCTTGCGAGAGCCACACAGGGGCTCCTTCATAGCTGAAGCCCGACAATATTGCTGCATCCGTTTGTTGGTTATACCATTTTCTCACGAGGTCTTTTATTTCCTCGTCAGTCGGCTTGTGTGTCAGTTCTGCCTCCATGTAGTCAGCAGTTCCGTCATCATGTTCTTGCACGTCCCAACGAACGCGCCACTTGTTTTTGATGGGGTTCACGCATTCAAGCAGTTTCACCTCCAAACTTCCTTGTGCTCTTTTCATCAACTAAAAACGTATTTGGTTCGACCTTTGCCGAACACTTCCGTCTTGATCGTTGTCTCAAATGTGAAGCCATCCGGCACTTCTTTAATCTGGGCGAGGATATTTTTCATTTCCTCACTGTTGGTAAAGAATTTCCTGGCTTCGCCGTTCATCTCGATCGATACGATGCAGCGGTCTTCACCCTGCTCCGTCTTGATGCCCGTCTCAAAGTCCTTCACGATGATAGGAATGTTTACCAACTCGCGGATACTTACCACCGCACCCGCAAATCGCTTCTTGCCGTCTTCTGGCTTGTAAGCGACATTCAAATCCTTAAATGATTTCATTTTTTTGCCTGTTAATTTATAAAACAAATTTCGGCAGCAAGCGTGCTTGGCCATTCCGTAGAATGACGCAATCAGTTCCCGCCGTCTCTTTCTTGATTTGACTTTGTGTAGTTTCCTTGCATACTTTTTCTTGACACGCTTGCGCAGTAGAGAGTATGATCCGTTGAATGTTACATACCCCAAGAAGTCGATTCCTTGCGCTGATGGGAATACCCTTTCGTTCTTCTTGATTTCAAGGTCTATTTCACCGATCTGTTCATGTACAATATTGCGTGCCAACCAATTCTTCTGCTTGTGACCACAGAGTACAACGCCATCATCACAGTAGCGGTAGAAGTACTTGATGCCGTATTTGTCCTTTAGAAAATGGTCAAGGAATACGGACAACAAGAGGTTGCCAGAAGCCTGCGAGCTTCGCAACCCGAAACTGATACCCTCCGGAAGGAGATGAAGAAAATGATCCAGGAGCGATAGCAGCGTCTTATCTTTGAATACTCTGCGGAAACACCACATGACAAACTCAGGCTTAGTGTTGTCATAGAAATGCTTGACATCGAACTTGTAGCAGTAACGTGTGCCTTCTGGGTCATTATCCATGTCCAATTGCATGCACTTTCGTAAATCGTGTGTGCCACGTTTTTTGATGCTCGCTCCAGTCGTTCTAATGTACCGCTTGTGCAGATATTGGTCTACGACGTTCATCACGGCATACACAGCGATGCGGTCGTACATGGATAGAATCTGCAGGTGTCTAACTTTGCCATTCTCACAGATGATGCGTTCATGATAACTGCCGAGTCGAAAGGAACCGTCGGCAAGTTTTGCAGTCAATTCTGCAATCACCTCCTCGCGGTGTGCGAGCAGATAGCGTCCTTGACGGCATTTCTTACGCTTCTTCCCACGCAGTACACGGTCAAACGCCTCCGACATATTGCCGTAGGACGTTATCTCTTGCATGATATAGCCTTCTCTGTGCATGGTCTTCTTTTTATGATGGAAGATAAGGGCCTTCCTTTCCCCGGGCCAAACTTCTTCGAATCGTTACCGACCTACCAAACTCTATTGCCCGGCACTTGATGTTTCAGCTTTCCACCTTTATATTGGTGCTTTTGCTGTGGTTCGTTTCCCTCGGCTCCACATTAGGGACACGTCCCCGTCGTTGTACGCCGATTAGTTAGATTTCCAGACGCGAGCCGACATTCGCATTCGCATTCGAGGCATCGTTATTCGCATTCGCATTCGAGACACCGCCATTCGCGTTCGCATTGTTGTACCCGCGATAGACCACACGGCCTATGGGAAACTCTACCAAGATGCAAAGTTACTCATATTCCCGCCAACTCAAGCGATTATACTCAAAATCAGTTGCAAAGCGACAATATTTCAACGAAAACCGCAGCACCACCAGGTTCCAGCGAAAATTCTAAAATTTTTCGACCGGCTTACGCCGGTAATACCACGTCTTTCGTTTTGTCGCTTCGCTCCCGCTTTACGCAGCCTCGCTCAACGCCTTATACGCAGCCACGCTTTGCGCCCTCACGATCTTGCCGCGGAAGGCCAGACGCGAGCCGACATCCGCACTCGCATTCGAGGCATCGCTATACGCATACGCATTCGAGACACCGCCATTCGCGTACGCACTGTGGCACCCGCGATAGACCACACGGCCAGTGGCTGTGCTTATCCAATAATAATCTGAATAGTATGTACTCGACGAACCCTGCATAGCCCCGGCTGGTACAATAGCCATCAGCTTTCCATGCGCCACAGCCGTTATCCAGCCACTTGAAGTAGAACCCTTTATCATTATGGTGCTGCCGTCAGGCATCCAAATGCGCCACTTGCCCTCATTGCCGCTCGTGTTCGGCAAGTCAACACCGTCCATCATTTCATACTTGTGTCCGTAGATGTCCTCATAGCCCAGGCAGCAGATATTGTTCACCTGCGTCACCTTTGCTGCACCATACTCGTCCTTGTCCACATACCAGGCATACTGATGCACCAAATCCTCAATAAGACTGTTTGTCACATTCGGGTTGATTGCCTTTGCACCCTCATAGCCTATGGTGTCCTGCATGCCTCTTGACATCGTACCGCCAGTCGTGCGCATAATCGTATGCGAACCTGCGCCGCACTGCTCCTGCATGTTCCTCCTGCCATATTTTGCGTATGCAAGGTTCGCAATGCGGAAGTGCATCAGAGCGTCAATCTGCTGCATACCCCTCTGCACGCTGTAATAATGGAAGTCCGTCCATGTCATACTTGCAGTGGTACTCCCGCCGGTTATGCAGGCACGCAGCTTGCTGCCCACTACAGAACTGCCCACAACAGCGCACAAATGCTCATCGTTCGCAAACCATTCAGGCTCCATATCCTCTATCTTGCTGCTGTTGGAAAGCACCACCTTGTCAAACTCGGCTGTGTTCAATATAGAGAAATACAAAGTCTTGGCTCCCTCCGGCACATCGCTGATAAGATACATACCAGCCACAAAACGATTGCCAATAACAGGAACGATGACATCCTTTACAATATTACCCAAAGCATCCGTGAAAGCACTGCCCACAAGGCCCGTGCCCGGCACACTCGGCCAACGCACCCTTTTGTGTCCCGACACGTCAACCATACACACCGAGTACGAATTGTCGGCGCTGAAGGCGTTCTTGATGGTATCCTTTCCCGTCATCACCTTCTTGCCGTTGACATAGCCACCCTGCACCGCCTTGATGTCATCAAGCGTCAATACGTCCACATTTGGCACAGCTGGCATGTGATCCTTATCCTTCGAGCTGTAGCAACTGTAGTCCTTGCTGTTCAAGAAGTCATTGATGCCCTTGCTCCAGAAGAAAGGCTCGTGCATCATCAGGTCGCCTTCGCTACTGTCAAGTTTGGCAGGGGTTCCGTTGGCATACTTGGTGCTGTCCTTATCGTCAAGCTCCATGTAAGTCATCTCGCCGTCCAGATTGTTCACCACGGTATCGACATTTGCGATGTTCACGTTCCTCGTGGTCGCCTTCTTTGTCACCTTCGCCAGCACTCTGTGGCGGTTCTTCAGTATCGCAGCCACATGGCCGCTTGGCTTGTAGTCGTTGCCGTACTTATAGCCCGTGCCGTTATCCAAGTTCGAGAGATTTGCGTCATCAGCCACACTCTCGTCGCTCTCCAGCATCGTATATTCAGGCTGTACGATGTTCAGCTCCGGAAAGTGCTCCTTCAGAGCCTCATACTCCTCGTCCCCCTTATATTTCGTCAAGCGGTATGTTCCCACCAGTCGGCAGGTGTCCACGTTGCCGCCTTCCTCGTCCACGCCGCCCGTCCGCATCAGCGAAGTCAGCAAGTTGCCGTCACCTTCCATGTCGATGCCCGTCACACGCAGATATTCGATGTTCGAACAGCGTTCAAACAGTGTTTGCCAGTCTATGCCAGGACAGCTGTCAATAACGAGCTTCGTCACATTGGCCGTACCCTCGATGGTCAGTCCCTCCTCTTTCAGTTTCGGCAGATATTCCAGACGCAGAGTCGTCAGCGAAGCCGGCAGCACGAGGTTCTCTATCGGCGCACCCTTGGCCACAGTCACGCTCTTCACATTCGTACCGCCCGCGTCGAGGCTCCTCAGCAGCGTGTTCGTCGAGAAGTCCAGCGATGTCGAGTCCTGGCGGTTGCTTCTCGCCATAGTCTGCCCGTTCAGGTTCACCTCCCTCAGCTGTCTGCATCCCTGCGTCACAAGCCACCATGTAGTCGTCGAAGGCTGTGCCCCCCGCTTCACGCTGATGTCCAGTCGTCTCATCATCTTGCAGTTGCCCAGCTCCAGACCGTTCAGCAGATGTCCGGCAGCCCCCGTCAGGTCAAGCTCCAGGATCTTCGAAGCGCCAAACAGCAGCATCGGGTCGTTCAGTGCACGCTTGCCCGTCACCGAGAGCCTGCCCGTCTCGCCTCTCAGCAGCCTGCCCGTCTCGCCCTCCATATAGTCCTTTCCCGACAGACCGTAAGCGAAGTAGTATTCATCGCCCGACACGATGCGCATCACGTCTGCCGAATCCGACACCTCACGCGCCATATAGAAGCCTGCCGAATCCGCACGGTAAGTGCTCACACCGAATTTAGCGTCAAGTAGAGCGAAGCGGTTCGTAATGAAGTGGTCAAGCTGCATCTCGCGCGTACCGCTCAGCGCATACATGTAGTAGAACTTGTTCCCGTCCGTCGTCACGCCGTTCTCCGTCACTCTCACGCCCTTTGTCTCAGGCTTGATATATTTCATCTCGCCCGACTTGTTGTACTCGCGGGCCGACCAGTTTTTCTGCATAGCCTCAAACGTGCCCTTCACCTTCTGGTTCGTCATCACACGGCGCAGTTCCTCAGCCATAGCCTTTATCTCCGCCTCGAAGTTGGCGATAAACAGACACCACATCCAAGAGTCATGACCCTCAAACACCCATTTCTTCTTCTCCGCGTCCCACGAATCCCTCATTATGTTGTAGGCATAAGCAAGCAGCGAGTCATTACGCTTGCCGAAGCAGGTGTCACCGTCATAGTAAGTCCACCACCATATATCCCCGTCCCAAGTGCAATGAATCGTGTTCTTCACAAACTGGTCCACATTGCCGCCATAGGTCACGATGATGTAATATGCAGTCATGTTCCGCACATCATGATGCTGTCCAAGCTCGTTCCTGAACTTTTCCGACTTCCATGTCTTGAGGTCTGTGTACGTCATGTCCGCACCCGCGGGCACACACGATTTCACCCAGCTCCACAGCTTCTTTATAGCCCCCTTCTGGTATTCTGAAGCGTTCTTCTCGCCCGCAGCCTCATCAGCACCGCTCCACAGCGTGTCCTTCGGATAGTTGAACTCAAGCGAGCTCTCAAACTCCGCATCCAGTTGCGCGTCGAGGTCATCGTCCACCTGAAAGTTACACAGTTTCTTGCCGTTGTCCAGGAACTCTATGGCTATATGCTTCCCCTTGTCCGTCAGACCCATCACATCATACCAGTCACTCTTGTCATTGTTCATCTGGTACTGGCCGTAGTACGTAGGGTTCGAGTCGTCAGAACTGGTCGTTGCGAATATGTCGCAAGGATAGCCGTATATCGCCGTGCGTATCGTCGGATCTTGCTGCTGTGGCGGAGTAGGCGATATCTCCTTCATCACGTCATTGAACACTATTGCCATGCCCGTGTTCGTCTTCATCGACGAATCCGAGAAGTCAGCCTTTGCACAGTTCACCTTACACGGCTTCGTGTCACCCTTGAACAGTGGCAGTTTGTTCACATCCTGCTTCACGCCGTTTATCCACATCTCCGGCACCAGACCTGCCTTCATGCACTTCATCCAGTAGAAGCGGTAGTTCTTCACCGGATACTTCGTCGATGAAGTTCCCTGAATACGCATCATGATGTTCGTGAAGCGTATCACGTCACCCCACGACGTGTATATCACCAGCTCATCCACGTGGAAGTTCTGCTTCTTGTTCTTGCAGGCGTTCACATCGTCAAGACCGCTGCCCGAGTCCTCCGTGCGCACGATCTTTATCACAGCCCTGCCCTTGGCCATTATCTTATCCATGTCTATTTCGCCCGTCTCCGGGTTAAGCACGTCGTTGTAGGCATACCGCTCCGCCATCTCCTCCGCATTGTCGCTGCCCACAGTATGGTTGTCCACCACCTCGTCATCAGTCAGAGGGCGCGAATACGCAAACACCTTGAATACCCTCACGTCAGCACCGTCCGAGCTTATGCTGATACCCTGCGGAGCGTCCTGCTTGAAGTTGTCGTCATCCTGATAGCACATCGCCGACACGCGGTCGCCGTTCATATACAACTCCATGAGCGAGCCGTCGGCACGCTTGCCCACGTTGAAGGCAAAGCGCACACGCTTGCTCTCCGCATAGTTCTGCTTCACGCCCACCGGCGTCTTCGTCACGATCGGCAGACCCGTCTCCGGGTCTCTGTTCTCCTCGTCTTCCTGATCCTTCGTCGAGCCGCTGTAGAGCATGGCGCTGTCCGCCGTAATGCGGAAGCCCTTCGCATCGTTCTCCATGCAGTCCACCACCACTGAGCTGCGGTCCGACACGTTGTTCACCTCCATGTCTATCTCTACAGACATGCCTCCGCGTTTCACGTCTTGCATAAAAGGCTTAAAGTCAATCACTGCCTTCGCACCGTTCTTCAGCACCAGAGCCTCGCCGTCCCAGCCGCTCGTCTGCCAGTCCACGCCCTCAAAGGTCGTACCATGTTCACCGTAGGCCCACAGCTTTCGTGCCTCAGGGCTTTCCGAGTTCGAGCGTCCGGCTGCGTTCAGCTTCAGCTCCAGCCCTTGCGTCGCCTCGCCTATGTCCAGACCGCTCGACGCCACATCCACAACCGTCTCCAACGCAGCCTTGCCGCACTCCAGCTTCAGTCTCGTCTCGCCCTGCTCCATGAAGCGCTCCATATATGTCTGCCGACCGCGGCCCACGCTGTATGTCTTCTTCGTCTCCTTGCCAGTGGGCGAAGTCTGCGTCTCCGTCACCACCGCCGGAACCTCCGTCGGGTCGTATGCCGCATACTCAAACTCCAGCCTCTCATACTGCTGCGCTGACAGACGCGCCCGCAGAGGCATCTCCCCAAGCACCACCTCGCCGTTCTTGTTTACATATTTCATGCCCACCCAAGGGCTTCTCTCGCCGCCCTTCAGCAGGTCTATCCATATCGCGTCCGACTTCAGGCCATCTCTCTCCGCAACCAGCTGCACCGTGTGCCTGCCTGCCGCCAGCGTATTGGCAGCTATCGTGAACGCATCGCGAGTCGTGCCCGACTTGCTCACGTCCTTGGTCGTAGGCACACCATTGCCGTCAACATACATCGACACCGTTCTGCGCCCCGAGCCCGTCAGAGTGAACGGGATGCTTATCGTCTCCCCGTCCTCATAGCCGCCCTTCTGCATCGCTGTGCCCATGTCATAGTCCGACGTCAGTTTTATGCCCACCACCGTCACCATCGCATAGGCCTGCTTAGTCTGCTTCTCGCCCTCAGCGGTCGTACATTCAGCCCTCACATACACATCCACATTTCCCGCCACCGACATATATGCCGAGAGGTCTGCCGTATAAGTGCCCCTCGACACGTTGCGCAGCTCCTGCGTCCAAAGCGTCGTAGTGCCCAGCTTCACGCTGATGCTCACCGTTGCGTTCACACCGTCGCTCTCCCCCTCAGCGTTCACATGATCGTAGGTCCAGGTCAGCAACGCCGAGCCGCCCTCTTTCACAAGCTCTGGAGCCACCTTTGCCGTCACCAGTATGCGGCTTGCCGACGATGTGCCACCACCGCCACCCGCAGGTAGCTTGGCAGGCGTACCTATCGCCTCACCCTTCGTGTCGTAAGCATACAGATAGTTGTCATCACCGTTAGGAACCACCTCTATCGAACCCAGCGTATGCGCCTCCAGCTCCTTCAACTTTGTCGCCACCACACCGTTCTGTATGGCGTTTGTGCTCTCCTCGTCAAGACTCGTGTCCACCTCCGGCACGTCCACCGTCAGGCTGATATTACCAGCATCATCTGCCTCGTTCTTCACACCATTCAGTGTCACACTCTTCACCTTGCCACCACCGCCGAAGTCGCTCCAGCTTGCAGTTTCCTCCCAACTTTCCGTTGTCGTTCCCGTAAACTGTTTGGTCTCCCATTTTCCAGGTTCCGTTTCGTAGCTTACGCAACGTCCCCTCTTCCGTTCCTTCGCATCCACAGCTTTTATCGCCGTAGCCAAGGTGTAGTATTCGCCGTCCTTCAGCGGTTTCTTCTCCGTCACGTTATAGGTGTTGCCACCGCTCTTCTCCTCAATGGCAGTACGCAGTTCATCATCGGCTGCATTTCTCGCCTTCTTCTCTTCTGTTATCGCATTTGTGTTGCCAACTATGTCTTCTGCAAGGGCGGCTTCAGCCTTAGTGCGTGCTTTGTTCTCCTTGTCTATCAAGCCCGACAACGCAGCCATTGACTTCTTCACTGTATCCGATATATACTCAGCCCATTCCGTCCATGTACCTTTTTCGTTCTCCAAGTGTGCCGAGTTTATGTTATACGAGCGGAAGTATCTGTATATAGCCTTGTCATTATGTACACTGAAGTCCAACTTACCCTCCGTATTCATGCTATAGTGCGTCGTCAGCACTTCCGTCAGTTGGTGTCTCATCGAATCCGAGAAAATCTCCACTACACCCACATTCATTCCATTGTAGACCAACGTCCAGCGCGAGTGTAGCGTGTCCTTCGCCATCCTTACGGCTTCCGCCACGCTGCCAGGCACGGCATCTATCTTTGCCACATCAATGCTGCCCATTATTCCCTCAGCAAGCGTCCGTGTTTCCACATCAGCGCTTTCTCTTGTCGTTGCCTCGGCAGTCATCTTTCTTTGCAGTTCTGCATCGGCATCAGCACGTACGGTGGCTTCCTCCTCTATTTTCGTCTTCAGTTCGTAAATGTTGCCGATGTTGCCCATCTTCAGCCACCCCGGCTTCTGCCAGGCGTATATGTCGCCGTTCTCAGCACTCGTCTTGTCAGCCTCGTTGTAAATGCTCACCAGTTGGCCGTAGCGCAGCGTCTTGCCGTTCGTCCCCATAGGCGCCGTGTCCGCCTCCATCATCGCTTTCGTCTGGTACACTTTCCGTATACCCAGTCCGTCCGCGCTCTGCTCCATATCGGCTATGTACGCCAGCGTGTCGGCATGCAGTCCGCCCACCTCTTCTGGGCTGATGCTGTCCGTTTCGGTCTTGCCTCGCAACTCAGAGGCGCGTTTCTGTAGGTTGTATATAGTTTCCATTATTTATGTCTTTATTTTAAAAGTCGGTAAATTCTGATGCTTTGAAAGTCGCCTTTATTGGAATTAGTGGCAATACATAGCTGTCTTCATAAAAATTATCTCGTCCGCTTCCAAGTTCTATGCTGACAACGGCACCCATCGGTTCAGCGGCAACGATTATGCGATAATCGGTTCCTGAATAGTTGAATTTCTTAGACCCCTTACCTCTGAATGGAACGGCAAGTTCCTCGTCATCTATTCTGAACAACAGTCCTTTATATCCTTGTGCACCTCCGTCCCAGTTTATATTGCCGGATTTTATATCTATCACCATTTCCGTGTCAGTGCCGTCATCACTTTTCATCAGTTTCACCCTTCCGCTATAACCATTGAAAAACATAACATCCGTGTTACCTTTCATTCTGTTTGATTCTATAGCCTTTGTTAAAAGGTCAAGGAAAGTTTCAAGTTCGTCAAGCTTGTAAGCCTCAGCAGCACCGGCCGTTTCCGTGCCAAGTGCTGCAGTTATTGTTTCTGCACAAGCTTTCGTCTGTCCGTTTTCAAATACGCGTTCGTCTGTCTCGAAACGTTTTACAAGTAAAAACACGCTTTCATTTGTTTTCGCTTTCAGTGTCTTGCCCTCAAATGGGCAGAGCATACCATCTATAACAACTGTTCCGCTGCCTATTTTTACTTGGTTGTTGTCGACCCTTTCTTGATCTACATCCGACAGTAGAAAAGCTTTCGATCCCATTGTCATCACACTCAGCATAGCTTTCCGCATACCGAAGTCGTTCTCCTGCAGTGTCTCAAGGTCGTCCACATACACGGGCTGCCCGCCCTCGTTGAATTTCAGTCTATTCATAGTCATAAAGTTCTATGCGGTACGTTCGTCCCGCAGGTTTATAATAACTCAGCAGATTCCTTATCTCTCGCAGGTTCCTGCCGCCGTATTTGTCCTCCTCCGTATTCTCCGATGTGCAGAGGAACGTCGGTACCCACACCACAAAGCTGTCCTTGTACGAACTTTCGCCTCTCCTTTTCAGAGTCACGCTCTTCTCCGTCCGTCGGTACATATATAAATCCTTCTGCATCTCGTCGCGCCTGTGCAAGAACACCACATCCTCCGCCTCCGTGCTCTCTATCCATATCTGTCGTTCTTTAAGATAGAATGCCTCGTTCAGCGCCTTTTCTATATACATCACGTTGGCCGTCGTGTTCAGCCGCCTGTCCGCGTTCTTGCGCCGTGCCGTCAGCTGCTCGTATATATGCCTCACTGGCAGCGTCAGCACCTTCAGCAGAGCCACCGTCAGTCCGCCCCTCATCACTGGCGGCAGCAGCTGCACCGCCATTTTCACCATGTCAACTTTCCACCACATAGCTCATCGAGTTTTCAAGTCCCTCCACCGTCAGGCTCCCACCTGCCGCCGTATAGTTGTTTCCCTTTATCGTGGTCCACGCCGTCCCCGTCGCCGTCATATACTGGCAGTCGCCCAGCTCCACATCCTCCACGCCGTCCACCGCCTGTATCGCGTCCGTCAGCCGCGTCTTGTTGAACGTGCCGCCATACACGATGTTCTTCAGATACGCCTTTATCGCCTCGTCTACGGCTCTCACCCCGTCCGATATGCGCCTTCCGTCCGTACCTATCACCAGCGGGTCCACCCATATTTTGGCTCTCACCGTCAGCCGGTCAGCCCTCTGCGAGCGTATGTTCAGCACCACGCCAGCTATCTTCACCCTGTTCATATACTGTTTGAAAGCCGTTAAAACACCCTCTGAAAGCGGTTCCGGCAAACCGCCATTCTCGCCGCTCGCCAGGATCTCCACACTCGTACCACGGTCTCTAACCGCCACATACTTCACCACCTGCTTCCCCTCGTCTGCCGTGGCATATCCGTATTGCTGTGTCGCCTCGTCCAGCACCAGCGCGTCGCCGTATTGAAAGGCTCTCGCCACCTTGTAGTACCACGGCACGCTCGCCACCACCGCGCTTGCCATCCGTGCCTCCACGTCCGCCGCCCACTTTTCAGTCAGCACCTCCACCACATGGCAGCAGGCGGCCACCACCCACAGAAGCACATTCTCCACGCTCACGTCCGAGAACGTCCCGCCCCACGTCGCGTCTGCCTTCAGCCCGTAGCGCTCCCTTATCGTCGCGTCCGCCATAAAGGCGTCCGTCATCGTTTTCTTTATTTCTGCCGTTGTCCTTGCCATGTTCTTTGTTTCTTGTAGTTACATGTATTCCTTCGTAAACTCTTCACCGAAAATCCGTAGCCTTACGCTGCTCTCGTCCCTTGCCGTCGCTGGGCTCACCTCGTGTGCCTTGCAGTAGCTTTTCATCACACGGTTCTCCTTCACCCCCTCCGGCAGCCGCAACGTCCTGCCGGCCTCCAGTGTGTCCGTAAGGCTCACGCCGTTCTCCATGGCCATGTCCAGAGCAGCCTCCCATGTTCCGTGCTCCTGCACCGCTATGTCCGCCAGCGTCTGCCCGTCTTTCACCGTCACCTCCATAGCCTTACATCTTTTTCCTGCCGAATGTGCAAAACCACACTATACCACTCACGAGCACGCCTCCCGTCATCCACACATACCATGGCACACCAGCTCCCCTCTTTTCGCTTTTCTCAGCCCAGTGGTTCAGCGTGTCATGGTTTGTCTGCACGGCAGCGCCTTGCTGCACATCCTCATGCTGGCTCTCCCTTGCCGTATCATGGTTCTGCTCTCGGTTACGTTCCGTGTTGCGCCAATGCTCACTTTTCACCACGTTGCCCGCCTGGTCCACCGTCAGCACCGTAGAGTCCTTCACCACAGTCGAATCCTTCACCCTCGTCTCGTAGCGTATCACCACAGAGTCTCTCCTCACGATGGAGTCCCTTATCGCCACCGAGTCCCTTACCACTCGGGTCTCACGGCTCTCGCTCGTTTTTCTTGTAGTGGCACAGCTCACCATGAGCATAACCATCAATATCCATAAAAAATTTTTCATCGTCATACTGTTTTTATATGTCCTTGTATTCCACTTTCGCATCAAAACACGGACACGCCTTTATCCACTCGTTTCTGGTTATCTTTCCGTCTCCGTTCAGATCGGGCGAAAAGTCCCTGTGTCCCCGTATCGTCGCCTTCGGATATCTGCTTCTGAGCAGTTTCAGCAACGCCTTCAGACTCTTCTTCTGCGCCTCCGTGCGATTGTCTGTCGCTTTGCCCGTAGCGTCTATGCCTCCTATGTACGCCACGTTTATCAGCTTCGAGTTCCAGCCCTTCACACCGTTGCTCACCCTTTCCTCGTCCAGCATCTGGTGCACCACACCGTCTGCGCTCACAACATAGTGGTAGCCCGGGTTCTTCCATCCCTTGCGCTTGAACTCCATCTCCAGCCCCCTTATCGTTGTCATTTGGCTGCTCGCCGTGCAGTGTACGGCTATGTATCGTATATCTCTCATTTCTTCTTCATTTTGTCGAGAGCCGCTTCCACGTCCTCGGGTTTCACATTTAGTTTGCTTGCAATCTCGCCCACAAGAGCCTTCTTCAGCAGTTGCAGGAAGGGCATGTTCGGAAAACATATCAGCATGCTCGCCGCCGTGCTCCACAGCTCCACCAGTATGATGCAGATGCAGATGACGCTCGTCGACAGCCCGTTCCCCACGCCCAGCAGTTTGTCTATCAGTATGAACAGCAGTATCACTGAGCCGTACACCGCCAACTTCGACAGCGAGTCCCTCATCAGCTCGCTCTTCGTAAATCGGCCCTGCTTCACGCTCGATGCAATGCCCCATGCTGCATCCATCACCACAGCAGCCACCGTGAAGCCCACCATCGTCTCATACCCCGCCAGAAAGTTTGCCACAATCAGTCCTACGCACACCACCCAGCCCCATGCCGTCGACAGCACCACCGACAGCTTGTTCATAAAATGTTCCAGTATCATCATTCAGTTTCCTTTCTTTTTTTTCTGTTAATAACTCGCCTCTATCTCCACACCCTTCTCCGTGATCCTCACCTTCGCCACAGTCTGCCCGTCCATCTCCAGCTGCTCCTTTATCTCCGTGCGCCAGTATATAGGGTCATTATCCAGCAGCATGTCGCTCAACCCCACGCCTGCCGACGGACGCTCTTTCAGCTCCCCCTTGTGCAGCGTCAGCAGCAAAGCCTGGTTCTGTCGCAGCGTGTCCCCCACGGCCATCATGCCGTTCCTCACAGCAGGTTCCAGCACGTTGCCGTTGCCGTCATATCGCAGTTCTATTCCTTTCATCCTCTCCTCAGTGCTTTATAGTTTCGTCCTCGTAGTCCCCCTGGGCAAAGCGGTTCGCCGCCTTCATCGGCTTTACAGTGGTAAACGTGCCCCCGGGATGCGCCACCGTCACCTGGTGCGTGTGGCTGTTGAATGCGTCCACCAGCTCGTTTATCTTTGCCGTCAGCTCGCCTATGTTCACCAGTCCGCCCAACAGTCCGCCGTTCACCTCTATCCTCTCCACATGGTCCACCTGCACCACCACCAGCTCTGCCATGTCGCCGCTCAGGCTCCCCATCGTCACCGCCGTCCCCACCTTTGGTGTCACCAGCATCCGCCCCTTGTCTTCCGTTTCCGAGGCCTTCAGCCGCACCCCTGGCACGTCCACCTTTCCCACCGTCACCGTGCAGGTCTGACCCTCCACGCTCTTCACCACGCCTTGGTACAGCGTCGTCTCCCTTCCGCCGCCAGCGTCCCTCAGCAGTTCTTGCAGCCTTCTGTATTCGTCCATTCCGTTTCCTCCTTTCTCCCATTTATTAGTTCAACTTAAAACCTAACGTCACCTTTCTCTTGCCGCCATCCCTGCCGAACTCCGTTGTCACAGCCGCCACAAAGTACGTCCCGTCCTTATACTCATAGTCCCGGTCACGCAGCACAGCGCTGTCACCCGGCTTGCACATCGGCACCAGCCATCCCGTTATGCTTCCCTCATAACCGTCAAAGCTCCGCCGTCTCACCTCCAGCTCACCGCGAGCCTTCATCGATGCCTCGTCACTCGTAGGACACTTGATTTCTATTTTGTCGCCGCCAGTTGTGCCAGTCTCGATTTCTTTGACCGTGCCGTCTGGCATAAGTGCCTTCACGATAACAAGCAGCCGTTTGTCTTGTGCTCGATGATAGGTCAGGTTTTCTTCCTCGACGTTCAGCGAGAAATCATAGAAACGTTCTTCGCCAACTTTCTCACCCGGTGGGTGGATATGCAACATGCCGTCTTGCATATAGATGTCTGCGCCGCTTTCCTCCTGCACCTTCTTCAGAACATCGTAGCCAGTAGCGTTATTTATCACGAACTTGCTGTACGTCCATGTGTAGGAACACTCAACACTACAGCCGATACCGCAGCCGTCAACGACCTTTGCAAGCAAGTCTTTCAGCGTCACCTTTTGCAGCACTTCATTCGGGATGTCTTTTCTGAACAGAAACAGGTCATCCTCACAAATGAGTTTTATATCGCCGCCATCGGTGGATATACGCTGCAGCCAGCCTTCAAACTCCGTTTCAAGCCCAGTTTCTTCATATCCGAACTTTATGCACACCTTGTCACCACGTTTCAGTTTATCCTCAATCTGCAGTGTCGCATTATATTCTGCTCCAGGCAGCGTTATAGTAGCGGTGTCAGCAAGCAGTTCTACACTTTTGTGTATCTCCACTTTGTCGAGCATTCCGAGTCGGTAGTTGCCGACCGTTATGTCATAAGTCATCGTATACATATTGTATTATGTGTTTAGATCCTCACGGCTCAACAGCAGCTTATAGATGTCATCGCTGTATGCCTGGATGGTGTAGTTCTGGTTTGTCCTGCCGATAGTGAACGGTATGTCCCAACTCTCTATCGCCAGTTGGCTGATGCCGAATATCTCAAGCAATGGACATAATGCCTTTACATGCCCTGCCTCGCAGAAGTTCTTTAGCCTTGTCACGTCAGTGTCTGGGTAGCTGCCATCCTCGCTCATTAGAATGCCTTCTATCCTAACCGTGTAGTCATCTTGCGTCCATCGCTCTTTGATGCTGCCTTTCACCTTTCCCTTCGACACATGGCGACGCGTCAGTATATTCTGCCCGTTGATGCTTATCATCGGCTCCACGGGAAACAGCCACTCCTCAGCTCCGGCTTCTTCAAGTTGAAAGCGCAACGGCATCACCATGGGAATACCGAGCGCGTTTGTGCGGACTACATCTTCAAGTTCTTCCTCGCTGAGTTTGGTTACATCGAAGTCGGAGCTGTCGGGTATCGTCTTGCCGCCTTGAATATAGCCGAGGTTCTTGCCGAAGAAATTGTTCTCACGGAACAGCCAGTAGGGCGGTATCTTGGTCAGCCCAGCTGCCCTCAACGCGAGGTTCTGCAGTATGAATTTGTTTGTCGTGCTCATCGGTCTGTACTTGTTGCTATTGACAGTGCGCGGTTCATACATTGGAGTACCACACGCTCCAGTTCTGCCGTGTCGCTCTTGTCGTTCATTGTTACTTGGATATTGTCGAAAAACTTGCCGATAGATATATTTATTGACGTGTTGCGTGTGCCGCCAGTGGCAAGTGTCTCGGCAGTCTTGCGTCCGCCGTTTCCTCCTTTTCCACCCTTGCCACTTTTACCGTCAGTGGCAGAGCCGAACGAAAACGAGTTGTCGCTGCCTTTCACTCCAGGAGTGGATATGGCTGAGGATTTCTTCGGTTTGTCTTTCGCGCTCTCTCGGACATAATTTCGGTCGTATTCATCTTTTACACCATTCACAAGCTGTTTTGTCGCTGTGAGTGCCTTTTCGGTGCTCGATATGCCCGTAATGTCCTTCACGCCTTGCACGGCACTGTTCCAGGATCCCTTGAAGTCGCCGTCAAAGAGTTTTGCCATGGCCTCACCGATTTTGCCGATACCACTGAGCAAGGTTTTGAAACGGTCTATCAAGTAGTCCTTGATGATGCCTCCAAATCCCTTAATCACAGACCACATGGTAAGCAGGAAGGCGCGAAATCCAGCAAACTTATTCCAGCAATACACGATGCCAGCTACCAAAGCTGCCACAGCCGTAATGACGATGCCTATGGGATTGGCGTTAAGTGCCACGTTCAGCAACCACTGCACACCCTCCCATACCTTTGTCACGGCAGAAACTACCTTGATAGCCCCGACCATTCCCCACAAGGCTATCGTATGGAGGTTGAAAGCTATCGTACCAACACCAACAACCACAGCGAGGTATCCGAGTTCTGTTTTCCATTGCATGATGAAATTGATGACACCAGCCACAACTGACAGTATTTTCGACAATGCGGTAGCTATCGGCGGCACTATGGCCATAAACACATCCATGAGTCCGCTGACGATTGGCTTCAGTTGCTCGAACATGTCAACAGCTGACTGTCTGATATTACCCATCAGGGTAGAGAACTTGCCACTGACGGTCTGGCTGAGTTTGTCTGACATTCCCTCGAAAGCGCCACCGGCACTCGTCGCATGGTTTATGGCGGCAGCTACAGCGTCAAAGCCTATTTGTCCCTTGCTCATCATGTCCTGCAGCTCCGCATAACTTTTGCCAGTCATCTTCTGCAGTTCCTTCAATGGGTTAAAACCGGCATTGATAAACTGCATCAAGTCCTGCCCCTGCATCTTTCCTGCTGATGCCACCTGTCCGAATACGAGTGAAAGGCCACCGAGTTTTTGCTTGTCGCCCATGGCGATGTCGCCGAGTTGTTTCAAGTACGGCACTACTTTCTGTGCGTTAACGCCAAAGCCAAGCATCATCTTAGCATTGTTTTCAAGGTCAAGCGGTTCATACGGTGTACGTGCCGCAAACTTGTTGATGTCGTTCAACATCCTTGCGGCCATGGTCTCGTTGCCTACCAGTGTTTTGAATGCCACAGAAGTCTGCTCGGCTTGTGCCCCTATGGCGGTCAGTGCGCCCACTCCCGAGGCTATCAGCGTGTACGGGTTCATAAGAAAGTCCATACCCGGCAATGACGAGAGCGAGTTCTTAAAATTTGAGAAGGAGAAGGCTTCCCGAAGGCGAGTACCCACGGATGTCGCCTTTCGGGATATAGTGTCAAGCTGCTCGGACGTGCGGCGTGCTACGCTCAACACATTGCCCTGATCAGCCTGCAACTTGATTAGGAATTTAAGTACACTATCCATTTGCCTTTGCCTCTTCTTTTCTGATGTCTATTAAATACCGGATAGTCCACGCCCATTCCGCATCGGTCAGGGTGTCTGGGTCTATGTGCATGTAATATCTCAATAGTGTATTCAGGTAGAGAACATCACTTGCCCCGGCATCATCGATTTCAGCCTCCTCTAAAGTTTTTTTATCTCGGCCTCCTTTACCTTCAGCACCTCATCCAGTGTGTTGCAGGCTGCGAAGAAATAGTCATCGTTGGTCTTGATTTCCTCATCGCCTTCCACCCACAACTGGTTAAGTAGCGCTGTCTGCATCTTGATGGGGTCTTTCTCCACACTCACATAGCTCAAGTCACGGCGGTTCGGCTTGCGGATGATGCAGCTCTTGCCCTGCGTCTCTATCAAGAATATATCACCGTGCTTGGCCTTTAAAGTCTCAATTTGTTCTTTCGTAAAAATCATTTTTTCTCTTTTTTAATGGTTCTCAATCTCTGTTCAAACGCTCTCTTTATCTCACTACACGCTCTTCTTGTCCAAGAAGATAAACGGAAGCGACTTCTCCTGAAATTTGTCGCCCTGCTTCCATTCTGTGTTGTCCTCCGTAAACTCCACACCCATCAGCAGGTCCGTCGTTATCACGTCACCCTTGCTCGGGTTACCGTAAGCCACAACGATGTCTATGCTGATGTCCAGTATGTCGCCGCCACCGGCAGCACGCAGCGCCTCATATTCGCTTTGCGTCACCGTCAGCTCGCCGTCATACGTCTTGTTGCCCCTCTGTATGCTGTGTGGCTTGTTGCCCTTCGCGTGCAGCACTTCCTTCTCCTGTTTCGACGAGTATTTCACGCCCCTTATGCCAGTCACCGGTCTGCCCGCAGCCACCACGTTCACGTCGCTCCATTCGTACTCTCTTGAATTGAACATTCTTCTCCTCCTTTCTTCTTTAGCCGTTTGTTGTCACTTGGAATCCCAGGTTCACGTCCACATAACGTGCATAGCCGTAGGGGCGTACCTTCAGCGTCACCTTCACCATGCTCGTCGCCAGCACGTTCTGCGTCTCGTCTATCTTGCATACGCAGCCCTCGCCGTCGCTTCCGCTGCTCAGCTCGCCGTTGGCCGTCATCTTGCGGTTTATCGCTGTCTCCACCGTCTGCTGCCAGCTCTTCACCACGCCGGTGTCAAGCGTGCCGTCCTCATTCACTTCCAACTCGTCCAGAAGCATGTCCAGAAGCGTGTCGTAGGCTGTGCGGTACGCCTTGTCTATCACTCTTCGCAGCGCCAGCTTCGCATAGTCCCCCGTAGGGTCGCACGCCAGGTTATCGTCAGCCCAGTAGTAGCCGCTCCTGCCCACATACTTCCGCGCCACGATGTAACCCTTCTCGTACAGCTTCCTCACGCTCTCACTGGCCTCCTCCGTCTTCTTCTCGCCGACATACATCTCCAGAGGTTTTAGACTCCCGTCCTTCACCCTGCCAATGTTGCGCTGCACGCTCACGCTCGCCGCACGTCCAAGCAGCGTGCCCATGCACGCCCCGTTCGTTCCGGCTTTCGTGTCGCTCACCACGATGCCCACTCTGTCCCACGTTTCCTTTGTAAGGTCGTGCAGTTCCGTCGCTTCTGTGTAGTTTCTGCCTTCCAGCAGAGTCACCATCGGTGCATACAGCTCTGTCGTGGCCCATTCGCCCAGTTGCTGCGCTTTTGCAGCAGCTGTCAGCACGTCCTTGTCTATGCCTTCCTGGCTTGTCTCGCTCGACAGCGTGTTCACGTTCGCCACGCCCACGCCTCGCAGCGCACCGTTCTCCTTCTCCACGAGCCAGCGCACGCTTCCTGCTGATGTCTTCGTATAGTCCAGAAGCGCCGTCATCGTTGTCGTCGGGCTCACGCCCATAACCACGAGCTTCACGCCGGCGCCGGCCTCGTCATAAAACTCCGACAGATGTTTCCACAGCACCTCATTGTTTTCCTCAGTCAAGCCCAGGACCTGCACACTGTCCATGCTCGTCACCTCATACGCCGTGTTCAGCGCGAACGTACTCCCAACGGCTGCAGCGCCGCACACCAAGGCGAACAGCCCGTCCGGACTGTCGCCCACGGTGCCCAGCTGCCCCGTCAGAAATTGTATTTTCACTCTCGGTAGTTGCATAAGCTATTCTCCTTTCATTCTCTACTCTGCAGCACCCTCAGTGATAAGGTACACACCCTTCTTGTCATAGCGGCGCGGACTGCCACCAACACGCACCAGGAACGAGTAGATGTCACCGTAGTATTGCGGATCGTCCTCATTAGAGTACATCTTCACATCGCCAAGAGCGCGGCTTACGCACTGCTGCTGCCAGGCAAGGCCTGCAGCAAGTTCTGTCGCCTCGCCCTCATCTTCCCATTTGATAACGGTCGAACCGTCTGCCTTCACTCGCAGAACCTTCGAACGCTGCATGATGCTGAAGCCATAGAGCTGTCCCATCACGCCCTTGCTCACATTTGCCAGAGCCTGGAATGCCGAGAGCTCCTTGTCTGTCAGGTCGTCCAGAAGATCTGCATACTGCACAGCGTCAAGCAGCATATAGCGGCCCTCTGTCGGCACGTCGTCTACGTTCATCTTAACCATCGCCTTCATCACTACCGCTTTCGTAAACTTCTTGCGGTTGCCGGTCGCGGTTTCCGAAGTATGCGCCTCGCGCGCCGCACCGTTGGTGCTAAGTGTGTTCGCACCCTTCGCCCAGCGATACAGCAGGTTCTGAGCCGCCACCTTCTGCAGCTGCTGGCGGTCGTTGCTCAGCACACTGTTACGCTTGTCGTAGCTCAGCTCTACAGTGTCGATGTTCGGAATGTAAATGGGGTTCGTAGTCAGCTCGTCCATGTCGTAGGTCAGCTCGTTGTCCGTGCGTTGGCTTACGCTCGCGGGCTTCTTTGTGCGGTTTATTTCCACACCCGATGGGGTGCCCGCATTCGGAATGTGTACCGTCTTGTAGCTCACAAAGGTAGAGTCGTCGATACTCTTCGAGGCAAACGAGTTGTCGGGGTAGAAGTTCTCGACAATAGTGTTCAGCCAGATTTGTTTGTTCAATGCCATTTCTTTTTTCTCCTTTTTCTTTCGTTATTATTCCGTTAGTTGTTATAGTCCACACCGAAGCGTTCCTTATACTTCGCTGCAAACAGTCCCGGGTCTGAGTTCTTCAGCACCGCAAGCAGACCGCATCTGTCCAGCTCGTCCCAGCTCTTGTCGGCAAAGCTGCTGCCGGTGGGGTGCTCGTCGATATAAGCTGCTGCACGCATCTGGGGCTTCTGGGCTTTCATGCCCTTCAGTAGCGACTCGGTGTTTGCACGGTCGCTCTTCATCAGAGCCTTGAAGGTCGCCACCTGCTCCTTGCCGATCTTGCCGTCGCTCACAGCCTTGTTCACAATAGCCTCCACCTCGGCTGCTTCGGCTGCCTCGGCTTTCTCCTTGTACGCCTTGTTGGCTTTCTCCAGGGCTTCTGCCTTGGTTGCTTGGTTCTCCAGCTGCTGGGCTTTCATCAGCAGCTCTGCCTCGCTGTTCACATCTTTGAACGTGGGCATTTTCTTCAGTTCTTCTAATAGTGCCATGTCTTTATTCTGGTTTTGTGGCTGCGTCTGCAGCCGGTTGTTGAAATACTGATAAACCTCACCGGCAGTCTTCGGTTCCGTTTCGGGCTTCTCGCCCATGTCGTACAGTCCGTCTGCCAGTTTCATACTCACCGCTTCATCTGCGCTTATCCAGTGGTCTTTCTCGTCAAAGTAGCGGGCGGTCACCTCCTTTGCCTCCATACCGCAACGGTGGGCTATCATGCGTGCCAGGTCGCCCTGCAGCGTCTCCATCATGCTTGCCGTCTGGCGCAGGGCTGAGGCGTTGCCCCATGTACCTCCGCTTACAGCGTGCAGCATCAGTTTCGCGTATGGCGACATATAGAGGGGCTTGCCGCATAGAGCGATTATGCCTGCTATGCTCGCTGCCACACCGTCCACATATATCGTTATGTCCGCCTTCGAGGTGCGCAGCGCATTGTATATCGCTATGCCGCTGAACACGTCGCCGCCGTTCGAGTTTATCCTTACGTCTATCTTGTCGTATTGCGCTTGCAGAGCCATCAGCTCGCTCACCACGCGGCCACTATCCACCTTCTGTCCGTCGCCCACGTCGCCGTACAGCAGTATGGCCACCTCGCCGTCACCGGGTATTGTGTTGAAAAACTTCATTTCGCGTTCTGTTTTTAAATTTCCGCTTGCAAAATTCTATAAAAATCCGTCCGCTTGCAAACCATGTTTTTATAGTGTCGTTTCCTAATGTTATCGTCACTTTTTCTGGCGTCATCATAAAACATCGGTTTGAACTTGTACCCGAAAACATAGAACTTTGCATCCTGTTAACAAGCATTTTTTATTTCATCTTATGACAAAAAACAATATCGACAAAAAAGGCATAGCCCAGTCTCTCTTCCTCGACGGAGCATACACCCAGGAGGAGATTGCAGCTAAAGTGGGAACCACACGTCAGACTGTTTCGCGGTGGGTCCGCGATGGAGCATGGGAGGAGCTGAAGGCTTCACGCACCATCACAACAGAACAGCTCATCGCGCAATATAAGCGCCAACTCGCCGAAATCAACAAGCGAATCGAAGCACGACAGCCTGGCGAACGCTTCCCGACAACCGAGGAGGCCGATGCCATCGTCAAAACTGCTGGAGCCGTCAAAAAGCTGGAACAGGACATCGGCGTATCCGATTGCGTCTCTGTTGCCATGCGGTTCCTCTCATGGCTGCGCCCCGTCGATGCCGAAGCGGCACGCACGTTCAACGACTATTTCGATGCGTTCATCAAGGATCAGGCAGGGAGGGCCCGTAAGTAATGGCTACAGCTAAAGACAGACAGTCTCTTGCCGTTTGGGAGGAGTTTCACAAAAGCCTACTGCGCGGTGTTGAGGTCGACAACAGCCTCACGCGTCAGGACATAGAGCGCCAACGTGCTCAACTTGAACGCGACCCCATAGAATGGATAAAGTTCTTTTTCCCTGCTTACGCAAAATACGAGTTCGCACCGTTCCATATTCGGGCCATACGGCGCGTCATTGCCAACGACGAGTGGTACGAGGTACTCTCATGGTCGCGCGAGCTGGCAAAGTCCACCGTCGCCATGTTCATTCTAATGTTCCTTACGCTCACACGGCGCAAGCGCTTTGTCGCTCTGGCATCGGCCACCATCGACTCGGCTAAGCGTCTGCTCCTTCCGTTCAAAATCAATTTCGAGTCTAATCCGCGCATACGCCAGTTCTACGGCGAGCAGACCACCATCGGGCAGTGGACTGATTCTGAGTTTTCGTGCCGCTGTGGAGCCAAGTTCATTGCCCTCGGAGCAGGTTCTGCTCCACGTGGTATGCGCAACGAGGCCATACGTCCCGACATCCTCTATTTTGATGACTACGACACCGATGAAGACTGCCGCAACCCCGTCACGCTCGACAAGAAATGGGACTGGGCGGAGCACGCGCTTTATCCTACACGTTCCATCTCTGAACCAACGTTGGTTCTTTGGTGTGGCAACATCATCGCAAAGGACTGCTGTATCACACGCGCAGGACATCTCGCTAACTCATGGGACATTGTCAACATACGCGACGCCGCAGGACGCTCCACATGGCCGCAGAAGAACAAGGAGGAGCAAATAGACCGCATCCTTTCCAAAATCTCAGTAAAGGCGCAGCAAGGCGAATATTTCAACAACCCCGTGGCAGAAGGAAAAATCTTCAAGAACCTGCCTTACGGTAAGGTGCCGCCGCTCTCCAAGTTTCGCTTCCTGATTGGATATGGCGACCCTGCTTACTCTGATTCTCGCAAAAAGGCCTCGTCAACAAAGGCGCTCGTTCTTGTCGGCAAGCTCAAGGGGGTCTACTATGTCATCAAGGCTTTCCTCGCCCGCGAGACCAATGCCAACTTTATATCGTGGTATTTTGCAATGGACGATTATGTCGCACATAAAGCCAATGTCTATTGGTATATGGAGAACAACAAACTACAGGACCCGTTTTTCAACCAGGTCTTCCGACCGCTGCTGCGTGATCAGTGCCGCGACCGACGACGGGAGCTTTACATCAAGGGCGACGACCGCAAAAAGACAGACAAGGCTACGCGCATCGAGGCTAATCTCGAACCCATCGACCGAGAGTGTCGTTGGGTCTTCAACGAGCAGGAACGGGACAACCCCATGATGCAGGAACTCATAAACCAGTTCAAGCTCTTCGAGCTCACGCTGCCTTATCCTGCCGACGGACCCGATGCCGTCGAGGGAGCGGTCACCATCAACGACATCAAGACGGCTGAGATGGAGCCTACATACACCGTCTCTTATGCCGAGCTCAACGAGGACAACCCGTATCGTATGTAATAACAATTTCAAAACTCAAAATATCATGTTTTTATATGGACAACTTTATTTCATTATCCGATTACGACGCCTCTATTCACCGCGACATCCTCGATGCATTGTTGCGCAAGGACACACCGGCTTACGACCCGCAAATCATAGAGGTGTGCGAGGACCGAGCTGTTGCCGAAATGCGGTCATATCTCAACAAAGCCTACGACTGCGACGCTATATTCTCCGCGCGTGGGGCAGAACGCCACGCACTCATTCTCATGTTCGCCGTAGACATCGCTGTGTTTCACATCTTTTGTCAGCACAATCCCTACAAGATTGCGAAGATACGGCAGGACCGCTACGACCGCGCCATTGAGTGGCTTAAAGGCGTAATGGCTGGCGACATCACTATTGATGGGGCACCGCTGCTACCCGACGACACTCTGGCCGACAATTCACGCTGGCAGATTGCAGCCGACGAGGTACGACCTGTCTTTCTCTGATCATAAATCATCATCAATATGGCTAACAAGAACTTAAAAACAAATAGGTCTATGCGTACCTCACAAAAACGCATCACACAGGGTGGTATGCTCACATCACCCGGGCAGCGACAGCCCGACATCGTGCTGCAGATGCCTGAGGTCTTCTTCTTCGACATGAAAGCCTACATGGCGTCTGTCAAGGCAGCGCAGGGCATCGACTATTCCAACCGAGTCCGACTCTACGACATGTATGAGTCCGCTATGCTCGACCTCCATCTCTCGGGGGTGCTCGCAAAGCGGTTGAGAGGGGTCACCAAGATACCCATAGAGTTCCAGCGCAACGGCGAACCCGACGAGGAAATCAACAGTCAGATTCGCTCGCCATGGTTCAAGCAGTTCCGAAAGGATTGTGTCCTTTCTGAGTTTTACGGCTTCTCCATCATGCAGTTCTGGCGCGATGATGATGGCTTCATACGCTATGATCTCATCAACCGTAAACACTATGACCCTATACACCGGCGCATTCTCAAGTACCAGGGGGAGATAGATGGTATACCGGTTGAGCAGTTTCCCAATATGCTCTTTGTCGGAAAGGAGCGTGAGCTCGGAATTTTTGCCGAACTCCTACCTGCCGTCCTTTACAAGCGTGGCGACATGGCTGATTGGGCACGCTTCTGCAATATTTTCGGTATGCCTATCCGTGAGTACACCTATGATGCTGGCGACGAGCAGGCACGTCGCCGACTGGTCGCAGAAGCGCGCTCGCAGGGTGCCAATGCGGTCTACATACACCCAAAGGATTCCGAACTTACGCTCATCGAGGCGGCCAACAAGTCGGGCTCGTCAGAGCTTTACAAAACATTTGCCGAATATTGGGACTCCAAAATTTCAATCCGCGTGCTCGGCAATACACTCACAACCGATGCCAAAGAAACAGGAACACAAGCGCTTGGTGAGGTGCACAAGGAGGAAGAGGACGAAATGAACGCCGATGACCGCGATTTCATTCTCGACATTCTCAACTACGACATGCGGCAGATATTCGCCGACCTCGGGTTCAATGTCGAGGGTGGCGAGTTCGTCTATGCCAAAAAGGACAAAATCAATCCTTCGCAGCAAATCGACATCGTGCAGAAGCTCTCTTCCATGGGACTCCCCATCGACGATGACTATCTCTACGAAACTTTCTGCATAGCCAAGCCCGACAACTACGACGAGCTCAAGGCGCAGAAGGAAGCGGAGAGGACCGCCATGCGCAATGCGCTCAACGCTCCAGACGATGATGGGCACAACCATAAGGAGGACAACAAAAAAGACGGCTCAAACACCGTTCAAAAAACGATAAAAAACCATTTGAGAGGTTTTTTCGGGCTCGCCCCGTTGCCAGGGGCGGATTCCGACTTCTGATCGATAGGCTCTATTACGACGGCTCATGTGCCTGTTGCTCGGGACATTTCCACAATGTCGCGCCCTCGTTCACGTTCTCCACCGATGTACTGCAGCAGTATCTCCGTGCCATATACAACGGCTTCGACACCTCGCTTGCCGTCGAGCCTACAATGTGGCGCGAGGTACTGCGCGTTCTCAACGAGGCCACGGTCTCGGGCTTGCTGCAGAGTAGTGCGCCTACACATCGTGACAGCTTCCTCGCCGCCCTCCGTCATTCCAACGAGGTCTTTGCTGCCTTCAAGGTGCATTCCATGTCCGAGCGCATGGCGGCACGCCTCCTCAATCCCGACGGCACGTTAAAACCATTCCGCCAGTGGGTTGACGATGTAAAAAGTATATCTTCCCACTATGTCGGCGCGTGGCTGCGCACCGAGTACGACACGGCTCTCATACGTGCCCATAATGCCGCCGACTGGCAGCAGTTCATCCGCGATGCTGATGTTATGCCCAACCTCCGTTGGATGCCGACCACGTCGCCAAAGCCCGAGAGCAGCCACCGCGCCTTTTGGGAGAGAAAGCTCACGCTGCCCGTCTCCGACCCGTTCTGGGACGAGCACCACCCCGGCGACCGATGGAACTGCAAGTGTTCACTTGAACAGACCGACGACCCTCCTACGCCAGAACTGAAGGCGGAGTTCGCTGGCGAGGCTCCACAGCCAGGACTCACAAACAATCCCGGAAAGGATGGGCACACCTTCTCACAAGACCATCCCTATTTCCCTAAGTCCTGCGTAGCGTGTCCGTTCAACAAGGGCGTAAAGAATAAGGCTCAAGCGTTTTTCAAAAACGAGAAAAAGCATTGCTTTGAGTGTGCGAAAATCAACGCCACATTCCCAAATAAGGAGCGAGACGATCGATACAGAGAATTTCTGCAGTATAGCAATAATACTTCTTATAAGGATGTCCTTTTCGATGAAACGAGTATGGGGTTAAAAGCCACTCATATTGACCACAATATAGACAAAAAGAAAGGCTGGTATGAGATAACGGCACAGGATATTGGTTTTAGAAATGGGCATAAGGTCATTTTAGAAAAAGAGGACCATACCATTCTCAATCATAAAAATACTGAAGGCACATGGGACGATATGCTCTTTGAAATTGCAGGAGCTGAAACGGCAACCGCCAATAACATACGGCAAGCTCTCAAGCACTGCGTTTCAAAACCAGATGCTGAAGTGGCGGTAATTTTCTTCCCGAATGATAATTTTGACCGTGAGACTTTTGAAACAGGATTTGCCAAATTCAATGGACTAAAAGGCACATCGCAGTATCGTCTCTTCAAGTACATTTATTGCATAGACAAAGAAAAAATAATATTAACAAAAAAGCCAGAGTGAAAACCCTGGCTGGAATGGGGGACGTGTCCCTTACGGGATTAAACGCTCCCCCCACATCGCAAAGGTAATAATAATTATTTAATAAACAAACGTTATGAACAATTTTTTCTTTTTTTTCGCAGCGTCCAATCGCTACAAGCAAATTATCAGCGGCTTCTTCGTCGCCGCCATAGTTCTTCACTTAATAGTTCTCTGACCATGGACGCAAAAGAAATCCAAAAGCGCATCGTCCGCCTCAAGGACGACATAGAGCGCGAAGTCCGCGACCGACTGCCGCGCAAGGTTGGCATCGTAGCCGTCAATCATTTCAAGCAAAACTTCCGAGATGCAGGCTGGCGTGACGACGGGCTACACCCATGGAAGACTACACAACGACAACGTGAAGGCGGTCCCGATGCCAAGTACACGCCGCTCACTTCGCGCCGTGACCACCTTATGCGATCCATTCAGTACTCCTCACAGCCCGGACAGGTCACGGTCACAAACCCTGTGCCCTATGCTGCCATACACAACAATGGGGGCACCCTCAACACACACCCATCTGTCACCAAGCGCATGCGTCGCTTCGCATGGGCCAAGGTCTATGCTCTTGCAGGTGTCAAGGGCAAGGGCAAGCTGCCAAAACAGCTCCCGGCTACAGCCGCCAAGTGGCGTGCACTCGCACTCACCAAGAAGTCCAAACTGAGCATCACTGCACGCATCCCGCAGCGTCAGTTCATGGGCGATAGCCGTGAGTTGAAACAGAAAATTAACACGATTATCAACGACTCTATTAAACGTATAGAAAATGGAATACTTAATATCTGAACTCATACCCCTTATTGCTACGTCCATTCCTGCGCTCTCACTTGTTGACGAGGACTACGGCCAACTCGAAAACATCGACGACACCGACGATGAACGCCAGATGTACCCCATCACATTCCCGTGCGTCCTCATCGATGCCCCTGAAACTGAATGGTCCAATCTCGCATCAGGCATTCAGAAAGGGGTCTGTACTGTACGCATACGCCTCTGCATCGACTGCTACGATGACACGCACTATGGCTCTGACACCACCGAACGCATCAATGAGCGCAACGCTCTGCGCCATGAGTTACATACCGTCCTGCAGAACTTTCGGCCTGCAGATGATGGTGCTCTCGTACGCACAGCCTCACGCTTCTACACGTTCAGCCATGGTATAAAGGTTTATGAAATGACTTATAAGACAACGGTATCAGAGTCCGTTGTCACGGAAAAAGTGAAAGTTGCCGCGCGTCGCATTTCGCTTTCGGTGATACGCGAAAACCGCTGAAACCAACGGCTGGAAGCTCCGCACCGTCCACCTTCTCGCCTTCGCGTATCATCTTGCGGATTATCTGCATGATACGACCTTCACTGATGAAAAATTCTTCCGACGAGAGTTTCTGCAATGCGTCATCGAACCGAAGTCTTTTCACTTCAGTCCAATAGTAATAGCGCTCAAACAGCTTTCTGTCTCTTGCGCTTATCAGTGCCTTGTCTCGTCCTTTGCTCATAGTCTGCAAAAATAAACTTTTTCCCTTAAACCGCAAGCAAAAAGCCACCTAAATCGCTCAATTTAGGTGGCTTTATTCATCTTGCGCCCTCCAAAGGCTCAGAAAAGCTCAAAAAGGCCCAGCACATCATCACAATCGGCAGAAGCTCGGCTCTATGCGGCTCCACACACCGTTCTCCGGATTGCGCTTAGAAAAGTAGTAGTTCGTCGCCGTGGCCTGAACCACATTGGCTTCCTTGAACAGACGCATGATTTCTGCATACTCCTCGTCAAAGCGGTCCTCCAGCTCATAAAGCTTCGAGATGCTCTTGTAGTCCAGGTCGCCCGTCTTGTTGCGTTCCAGAAGCGTCATCGCCATCTGGTACATCGGGTCCTCCACACCCTTCTCGCTCGCCTCCATGTAGCGCTTCAGATAGTCCACAAGGCGTTCGGCTGCGAGGTCTGCACGCTCGTCAAAGCCCTTCACCTTGTTAAACTTCACCTCAAGCTTAAAGTCCCCGTCAGTGATTGTGTAGCTCTGCTGGCTCTCGTTCTTCACAGCCCCATACTCGCGCATCACCTTTGTGAAGGCTGAGGTCTCACCGTCAAGCCATTTCTTGAAACCGCTCACCGTCTGCTCCACATCGTTCACCCTCGTCAGCACGTCATACATAAACTCTGCACGCAGAGCCTCATAGCTCTCACGTTTTGCCACGCGGTCGTTCTGAGCCTCACTCTGAAGCTGAGCAAGCAGCGCTGCTCTCTGTTCCTTACTCATGCTTTTCAGCAATTCCAAATTCTCGTTCTTTGTTTCCATTGTCTTACTGTTTTTAATTTTTTTTTAGTTTTCCTCTCGGCTTTCAACATAATCTTTTATCATGTCAAAATCACACTCATCAAGCAAGTCAAAGATGTAAGGTTTTGCACGCTCTACTATTGCATGCATACTCGCATACTCAATATTACTCGAAATAAACTCGCATTTCTCTGTTCTGCCAAGCCAGCCGAACATCTGTTCCATTTTTTCTTTTGTGGTCATAATTGTTTTTTTTTAGTTATCTTTCTTACGATTCATTGTACGCAACTTAGTGTTGAGGATGCTCAGCTCTTCTGTGTCCAGGAAGCGGAAAGCCTTGCCCGCTATACGTTTGTCCTCGCAGAAGCGATCTACGGCTTTCCAGTCTGCCGTGTTCACACCCCACAGCTGCATCTGGTGCAGCACGCCGCTACGCGCCTTGCGCTTCGCCTTCAGCAGAGCGGCACGCCGTTCGTCGTAGCCCGCCACACGCTCCATTTCCTTGCACATAAGCTCATACTCCTTGTCGGTCATCTGCCGCAGGTGCTCGGTTCTCTCGTTGGTAAACTGCCGCACCAAGGTCTCCTTGTCTGCGCCGGGAAGCAGCTTCAGCAGCTTGTAGAACTTCCCGTAGTTATCGACGTGGTTCATGCTCAGCCTCCTTTTCTTTCCATTTCAGCCACGCCTCTCTCGCCACGGCAAGTGTCGTCGGCACGTCCCAGGTCAGCCCGTCGGCTGGTAGTATAGGCACGTTGTTGAAACACACATACACCTCACCGCTAAACTCGCGAGCCTGAACTATCGCTTCGCTCTCTCTCACTAAGGCAGCAGCCTTCTGTGCAGCCTTTCTTTCTCTATGGGCCTTGCGCTTTGCGCTAAGCCACATTTTAATGTTTGTCAGTATTTCCATTTTCATTGATGTTTATTGGATTTACAGTTGCTTTATCTTCAAAAAATGCAAAGTCTATACCTGCAAGCAGTGTCGTTTCAAACCTAAAAGACAATTTGCAAGCCGATGCTGGAAGACCGACTTCCTGCATCTTTTCCTCAAACTTCTTGCGGTACGTCTCTTTTATTTTATCCTCTATGCCTTTCCGCTTCTTGTCAAGAACAATGCCGAAGCGTAAAGTCCTGCGCGAACCATAGACATTCGTTGTTACGGTCAATATCCCAATATATATCATTTCTTTTCCGTTTTACTTGGTTTCCACTTTATGGTCACTTCGGCGTCCATCTTGCCGCTGCCCTCACACACAGGGCAGATTTTCCATTCGCTGTCGTTCGGGCTGCTCCGGTCGCCTAAAAAACCGCCCTCGCCATAGCAATACAGACATCGATGTCCACGGCTCACTATATGCTCCTCAAGACCCCCATACAGCGGTGCCTCAAGAAATATCAACTGATTCTTACTGCTCATACTTTTTTACCTTTTTACTTTTTTACTTTTTTACCTTTAAACGTTACTTTCTCATAAGTGTGCCACTGGATAATCCGTGCCGCAAACATCAGGTCGATAGTTTCCAGCACCACACACCCTTTGTTCTTCTGGCTGCGGTGTACCGTTAGGTCACATTGCCAGTTACCCTCCAGCCATTCGTCCATCACGCTCTCCGCCTGGATCTTCTTCAGCAGGATGTATATCGTGTCACCCTGCCGGTAGTCGTTCATGTCCTTACTCATTGTTTTATATCTTTACTCCAGTATTCCTCGGCTCTTTCTGCCCATATCGTGTAATAACCCTTGTCACCGAAAAATCTGCCCTTCGAGAATGCACGATAGCCCTCCACCCATATCTTAAGCGTTGCATCATACATCACGCTCTCCGCTGTACGACCCTTCGGCTTCGTGCCGCTTGCCTGGCTTATTATCACAAGCAGCTTATTCGGATGCCGAGCCTTGAAAGCCAAATAGTCCTCAAAGCTCATTCTCGTATACTGAAACGAGTCGATGATCACCGTGTCCGGACTCTTGCGCTTCGACAGACGCTTGTCAAGCTCTTCCATGCTCTCACCGTCAAGAAGCACCATCCTCCGCGCCACATCTTGCATACCAGCTCTAATAAAGGCATTCTTCATCGTCAGACTCGAACCCTCCTCCAGACTGTCATAAGCCACTCTCCCGAATCGGCATAGCTCCTTGCAAAGCTTCAGCACAAAACTCGTCTTGCCGCTTCCGCTACGCCCCCAGACAAACCATACGCTGTTCCGCTCTGGCTCGCCGAAGGCTGCCTTCCATTCATCGCTCAGCTTATACGTGTCATACCTCGTCGCAAGCAGCTCGCTCACGCTTATCGCTCTTTTCATATCGTTTGAATGTTATTTGAACACCGTTCAAGCGTCCATCTGCTTCACTCTGTGTACACCTTTCTTCACCCTCCGCAGGTCGAAGTCATACTGCTCAGCGTCCTTCACCACCTCAGCTATCTTCTTGCGGTCGGTCAGTCCGTTCGCCACGCAGATCGCATAAACGTCGTTCGGACTTGTCTGCTCCAGCTCGAAGAACTTGCGTCCTATCCTGCTATGTATCTCGTTATAGCCTTTCTTGTCATAACGCAGTCCCATCTTCATCCTGCGCTTGATATACGAGGTCGAGAAGAACACGATGCCACATTTGTCCTCAAGCCTGTTATACAGGTCTATGAAGTAGTGGAACACCCTTTCCGTCAGCTTGTCAGCTTCATCGAACAGCAGCACCGGGTTCTCCGTCTGTATCAGCGCGCCGATGATTGCGTCAAGCATGTCTCTTATCGTCATGCCGTCAGTCCTCAAGCCTATCTTCTTCGCAATGTCGCGGATAAAGTCGCTGCGCTTCATGTCTTCCGAGCACAGAACGTAGTAGGCACCGCTGTGCTCACGCTCGTAAAGCCGCGCTGCCGTGGTCTTGCCGCATCCGGCTTCGCCCACCACCCAGATCACGTTCTTCCATTCCTGGGCGTCAGTCATCGCATAGGCCATCTCCTTTGCTGCCGTGGTCTCCACCATCTGCCAGGCACCAGGGGTGGCGGTTCCCACCTGCGAGGCTATCTTTCGCCACATGTCGTCGCTGATGTTCTCCCACTTGCCGCTCAGCACCGAGCTTACCGTGCCCGCACTCGTACCGTCCAGACTGGCTGCTGCCTTGTTTTGGCTCGGATATTTCATCACATAGAGGCGCAGGGCCTCGCGTATCTGTTCTTTCTGTTTCTCGTTCATATCGTTTGTTTTTATTGATTCTACAGTTTTGATGCAATCTTCTTCTCCATCGGAAGCGGTATTCTCGACGTGTCGCCATCATCACCACCCTCCATCACGTCAAGCCAGTCGTCAAGGCTCAGCGATTTCGTGTGTCGTCCCAGCTGGTACTGCTCAGGAGGCTGCGAGTAACGCTCCATGCGGTGGTCTATCTGCCGCTGCACGGCTGCCGTCGTGCCCTTCAGCTTCGGACTGTGCAGACCCTGCTGCTCGGCGTCCGTGCCATGCTCGGCGGCTATCGTCCGGCCGGCTACCGTCCGCTCTATGCGGTCCTGAAGGTTGGCTTCCTGCTCCTGGCGGATGAACTTCGCATCGTCCGTCCCCTGCTGGTCTTGCAGGGCGCGGTGTATCAGTATGTAGGGTTCTGCCGTCCGCTCAAAGCGCAGCGAACCGTCTGTTCCTTTTGTATAGAGTCTGATGCTTGCAAAGTCGTAAGGGTCGTAAGCCACGATGAAACGCTCGTAGGTGTGCTTCCTTCGCCACTCGTGGTCGGGTACGCCGGGCGAAGAGCACACTTCGTACTGGCGCTTCTCGCCTTTGATCGTCACCTGCAGGCCCTGGTCCGTGAACGTAGCCATGCGTTTCGTAAACACCCAGAACATGTCCACCATGTCGTGCAGCGTCACTTCCTGGGTCTCCTCGTTCACGCTCTTCTCATACATGTCTATCCTACGCTCGCCCGTCGCAGGGTGCACACCCTCGTTCCATTCCTTACGGGCTGCGGCATAGGCATCTTTCAGCTCTTCCAGGGTGTACAGACTGTCCTTGTTGGCTTCGATAAACTCCACGTTCGGCCTGCTCGACGCCTTCTTCGCCGTCACGTTCTGACCCGTGAAGCGCCAGTCCTTGTGCAGCACCTGAGCCTGAAACCGTCCGAACACGCTCTCTATCGTCTTCGACTCGCCGTTGTAGGGCTGTGTCGGTCTGTGTACGCGGCAGATCTTCCCGATAAAGCCGTCCGAGTCCAGCTTCTTGTGGCCGCCCTGGTTGTCATAAACAATCTCATAAGGCTTGTGTCCGCTCTTCTGGATTGCCATGCGGTAGGCGTGGTATTGGGCCTCATAGTCCTCTGTGTCGCTGATGCAGTAGCCCAGAAGCACCTCGCTCATTGCGTCGATCACTTCATACACCTGGGTCGTCCGCACCTTGCCCTGCTCGTCCCTATAGTAAAGGTTCAGCTTCGTGCCGTCACCATACCATAGCGTGTCCCTGCGTGTCGGAAGTGCCGTCTTGTGCTTTCTGCCGTAACGCTGACGGGCTGCCTGCTCGCCATATACGGCGTCATACCATAAAGGCTCAACCGACGGGCTGCTAAGCCATTTCTTCATACCGCTCAGGCTTCTTATCGGCTTCCAGCCTCTTTCCTCGGCTATCTCGTTTGCCTTCTCAAACAGCTGCGCGTCGGTGTACACAGGCACCTTGCTGCGTTTCAAAGCCACAATCAGTTTCAGAAAGTCACCGGTTATCTTCAGTGCCGAAGAGTTGCCCAACTTGCCGCTCACCACGCTCTGGTAGCCATCGGCCTTCCAAGCCTTCAGTCGCGCCAATGTGCCCGGGAGCGTGTGGCCGTAGCTCTCGCGCATACGTTCCGAACTGTCAAGTATCAAGTCCCACGCACCCGACATCGGAGCGTTCAAGCTGCTGCGGATGGCCTGGCGTCTTGCAGCCATCTTCTCCAGCTCGCCAAGCACCGAGGCGTTGATGGTATATTCCTCTATCATCTTCTCCGTCAGGTGGCGTTCCTGCCCGTCCTTGTCCATATAGGTGTAGGCTTCGTAATACTCACGCGCCTTCGCATCTATCTTTATGCTTGCCTTCGTCATAGCCTCTCGCATCTTTTCTTCTGGGTCGCCGTATGTCGCCACAAACCGCCGTCTGTACTTCTCCGGAATACTGCTCCACACATACAGTGCCTGAGTCCCCTCGCCGCCGCCACGACGTGCACACGCTATGTTGCTGCGTTGCACGTTGCATTTCAGCGTGTTCGCCTTCATCACGGGGTCTCTGCCGCCCGTCAGCTCGGCAAACGTCACGCACAATATCTTGTTGTAGTACTCCATTTCCTTTTATCTTTGTTTTCCTTCTGTTTTCCTTCTTGCGGTTCTCTCCTTACATAGTGGCGCAGCACATGGCTTCCACCTTCTCCTGCACGGTCTTGATGTCTGTAAACCCGGCGTTCTCGATGCGTTCCACCACGTCGCCTTTCTCGTCCTTCAACTCCAGTACGCCCGTGTTCTTGTCGCCTTCCCACATCCAGCCGTTCTCGAAGTGCTGGCGCATCATATTGTCTGCGTCATGCACCACCTCGCTCGCAGGAGCCGTAACAAGCTCAAAACCGCCACGCTGAACGGCAAGGCTGCGTATCTTCTTTGCCAGGTCGCTCTGACCCTTCACCGGGTGAAAGTTCAATGCGTAGCTCACCATCTCCTTCGTCACGCCGAAGGCCTTTGCCAAAAATTCCCGCTGGGAGCGGGTTACTGTTATCACTCTTTTCATTGTCCTCTGTTTTTTTAGTTCGTTATTACTTTTGTTCGTGGAGTGTAGGGGAGTCGAACCCCACATGGCTATCCAGCGCACGGCAAACCTGCCACTCCTGCGGTCTTTCCCGCCGTCATCCGAGGCTGCCCCTGCCGACTATCCAGTGCGGCGGCTGACTATCCAGTGCAGCACCCAGGGTCTCCGTGTTATCCTGCAATCATTTTACCTCGTTTATCTCATCCGTATAGCTAAATTCGCCGAACAATAACAAAACCGGTTCTCCTACACCCATGACCCATTCACCCCGGCTATTCTTTTCACCATTTGGGGGTGGAACAACCTTGTGAATACTACCAGGGGTCAAATTCGCGAAAGCTTTACCACAAGCCTCGCATCGAATCACCTTCACATAACTTTTAGCAAACTTTCGAGCCCCTTTACACATAGCCGCTTTCTTCCTGTCGCGCTCAGCTATCTCCAACAAACCGAGCGTATAACTTTTGCCTCTAAGCCCACAGTGCTTACACCTAAATTCATCGTAGATTCCCCTACGGTTTTTCTTTCCAACTTGGTTCACTTTTTCCCAATCGTGACCATTTTGTAATAAATTCAATAGAAACATACTCCTTATTTTAATTGCTAAAATTTGTAATTCTCGGCCTTTTTCACTATCTTTGGCCGCGCGTTTAATCTTAAACACGCTGCAAAGATAAACAAAACGTAGATACTAACAAAACTTTTGGGGATATTTTTATACACAAAGTGTAGATTTATATACAGATTATGGATAAAACAAAGATGTTAGAGGGGCTGATAAGGCATTATACAAAAGGCAATAAAGCCCAATTTGCAAAGCTTTTGGGCGTATCTGCCCAAACAATAAGTGCATGGATTGCTCGTAATACGTTTGATGCTGAACTTATATACGCAAAGTGTAGATATGTTGATTCCTCATGGCTGCTCACTGGTGAGGGAGCAATGCTTCAGGAAACAGAAAATAATAATGCGCCGACTTCTAAGCACACTGTTGAGATAGCCCGCCAGGTTCCCCATGGCAGCAGCGAGGGCATCCCACTCATACCGCTCGATGCAGTCGCCGGTTTCCCTGCCGAAAGTGGCGGTGGGGTACGTCTGGAGGACTGCGAGCGCTATGTCATACCGGAGTTCGAGAACAAAGGGGCAAACTTCCTTATCCGGGTGTCTAGCGACTCCATGGTGCCGCTATATTATAGTGGCGACCTCCTCGCTTGTCGCAAAATTACAGACATCCGCTTCTTCCAGTGGGGTACTATCTATGTACTTGAGACAAGCCAGGGAGTCATCGTTAAACGTGTGCAGGAAAGTTTAGATCATGCGGACAGCATTCTCTGTGTGTCGGAAAACAGCAGCGTCCATCACCCTTTCCTCCTCCCACGCGACGACATACGCAGCCTGAGCATCATTGTCGGACTCGTCCGCCTCGTCTGATACTCACGTCACACGCATCACACACACGCTTCACACCGCAAAACGTGTCGCGCACGCACATACATAGGTATAATAGGGCAGCAAAGCAGCCAAAACCCCGATAAACAGGGCGTTCCCGACATTCCGCAAAGGTTTATAACATGTCATAACGTGGGATTATCCCCACCCCCTAAACGCCCGAAAATGACATCAATCACAATTTATTCGGAGTTATATAGGGGGTCAATCACTTGTTTTCCATGTTAAAAGTGAATACCCAAATGCACACCCTCTCTGAACATTTCGTTTTTCCATGCACACCCAAACGCACACCCAACTGCACACCCAACCTCGAAAAACGCCCTTTTTTACTCGTCTAAGTAGCCTCCAAAACACAAAAACGGCTTGACCACTGTTCAAATCAGTGTTCAAGCCGTTCAAATGCCGTTATATCAGCGTTTTAGCCGTTCAAACCATCCTTATTCCTTCTCTTTTTCCGTCCTGGGTCCTCTTATCAGCTCTCCCTGCCGGATCATAGCCTTTTTATTGAGTATAACACCTCCGTCAGCCAGTCCGGCGTGTAGCAGCGAGCTTTTCTTTATACCCACCTCATCCTCTGTCAAAACCGTATAAATCGCCGATATTGAGCCGAAGTAGTAGTTCTTCCGCCCATGTATCAAATGCACGTGTATAACCTTTGTCATAACTGTTCCTTTCTGTTTCTTAAATGTTCGTTTTCGCTTGCAAAGATACCAAATAATAACTATTTGGAAGAATTTACAATCATAAAAAGTAAGAAACAAGCAAAATAAAAGGCATGACCGCAGCCACACCCTCCTTCATTCAATCACCACACAACCAAGCCGTTTTAAGCCCCACCAGCGTCCATTTCCATGTCCAGACGATAAAACACCCACATGAGCAGCCATACGCGCCCAGAAGCCCACGAAATGCCCCACACAGCCGTCAGGACAGCCCAAAACAAAACATTCTCAGCCCCGATGTAAAGCAATACCCTTCAAACACCGTTCAAATCGAGCCCAAACGTAAAGCAAATGTAAAGCGAATGTAACGTTTCGTTTTTCCCTCTCATTTTGTTCATTATCCTCAAACCCTTTGTATATCAACGCTTTCCCCGATTTCTGTCTCACTCCACTTTTATACGTTTCGTTTTATCCCCCTTACTCTTTTGAATTTTTTATAGCAACAAGAACAATATTGATTTACACAAGATATTTGTAAATCAATATTGTTCTTGTTTTCTGTTTCTCATTCATATTCACATGCTAAAATAACGTGAGTTCGACGAATTAGAATAACGTTAATTGTCTATCTACTGTCCTTTGAACTGCAATTGTTGGTTTCTTAGGAAAGAAACAATAAGCAGCCAAAGATCCAAGAGTGTTGACAATGAAGTTATCGAATGATCTGTGTCTGGAATGTTCCACTTGTGCAATATTCTTAAGTTCGTCGTTAATGGTCTCTATGATCGCCCTCTTTCTAAGCAAGAGCCTGTCTGATATTTTCATGATAGAACCCTTCATGTTGCTTTTTAGTTTCGTGATGAGTTGTATTCCATCAACGAAAAGTCGATTGAACAGGTTCTTGCTTATATATCCTTTATCTCCTACAAGCTTGCCGTATATGAAATCCACAAACGCTTTGTATTCTAATGGTTTACGGTCGTCAATATCGCCAGGAGTTATCATGAAGTTAAGCAATTCTCCCTTTTCGTTACATATAAGGTGGAGCTTAAAGCCGAAAAACCATCCCATAGAACATTTGCCTTTTTGTGCGATGCCTTTAAATGTCTTGTGAATATGGATTCTTTGGGTTCTACATACACGAAGAGGTGTGCTGTCTACGAAACTTATTCCGATACATTTTCCCAAAAGAACCTTCTTTATAAAGATAGCCAACGGAATGGCAATGGTCTTCTGAAGTTCCACAAAACGGTTATATGATACTACATTTGGAAATAAATGTCGAAGATGAACACATACATATTCCTTATAGAAATGTTTCAGGCAACGAAAGCCTGAACTGTGGAAAAGTATAACGATAACCATAATTTCAGCCTTTGACATGGTCGATTCACGATGATATTTGCGTTTTAAATTGCTTTTTATGGTATATTTTTCCATTTGGGCATCAAAAACTTTGCAGAAGTCATCCGCAATACAGAAAATTTCAGTAACTTTGTCCTCGGTGATCATAGCGATTATTGTTTGTAAACTTTTGATTTTTAGCACATTAAAGTTACAACAATTTTCGCTAATCACCAAATTTTTAGACACTTATATTTGGTGATAACTCTCACACCACCGTACATGCGGTTCCGCATACGGCGGTTCCTATTTTGGGTACCATTCGAGGAAAACGAAAATAGGAGAAAAACTACTTCGTTTTCCTCCTACTCGATTTTTCTCTTACCACTCTTCAGTCTCTCCTCTCTTCTTCTCTCTCCACTTACCTCTCTCCAGCCACTGTACATCCTTATCTACAGAACAGACCGAACACAGATTTGCGAAACTTAAGATATAACAGAAACCAATAAGATTTTTAGAAAATTATATTATCTCTTAATTCGTAGTTTTAATCTATAAGAATACGCGCGTGTAGCCTTTTATTTCAATAAGATTAAAAGTATTGTTTGTAACAAACCGTAACCTGAGAGCTTAGTTGAAAGTTGCATTTCCTGTATTTTGTTGCATATTTTAAAAAAAATAACTATCTTTGTGGCGTACATATTTAACATTCGTTAATATGTACGAGGGTGAGACGAATGGACATACAATGTTCACATAGAGAATACTTATACTATTAATTTTTCCTCTAAAGAGATTATCAACATGAAAAAGAGAGTTTTGAGCCTTGCTCTGCTCTGCTGCTTTGCCCCACCATTTGGGCTTATTCATGCAGCCGAGACTGAACAAGCAGAATTCTTGGTTTTAAAGATGGCCGACTCCAAGACGGCAGAGTTCAAATTAAGTACGCGACCCATCATCGCTTTTTCCGAAGACAAGTTGCAGATTACATCCGATGAGATTTCCACCGACTATCCTCAGAGCGATGTAACCGAGTTTTATTTCACAGCCATTTCCACAGGCATTGAGGAAAAGGTAAACACATCCACCATGAGTTTTAGTTACACCGACAACGCCACGATCTGCATCAGCGGTTCTGCGGCAGGCGAAGCTGTGCTCTACGATGTCAACGGCAAACTGCTACAGCGACAGAAAGTAAGCGGCGGAAACGCAACCATCAATGTTGCCTCTTACGCACCGGGTGTGTACATTCTGAATCTTACCAACGAACATTCCTTTAAAATCATCAAGAAATAATGAAGAAAACTTTACTTTTATTTACATACCTTCTTGCCTTCTTAGCCATGCCTGTTCTGGCACAGCAAAAAACTGTCAAGAAGCACGTTACATTTCAACTCCTCAAGAAGCGTGGCGCTGACGCTGCCGTAGCAGGCAGAAGAAAAGCCGCAGCTGCACAGGCTGTCACCCATATCAACAACAGTGTGCTGCTGGCTTACTATCCTGCTGCCGGCTCAGGAGTAGAAGGATATGAAAACTACTACTTGGTACTTTCTGACAAGGAAGATGTAAGCTACGATGCCAACGAAGGCCAGATCAAAGCCACAAGCGCAGCTGTAGCCGAACTCGACCTTTATGCGCCAGAAGGAACAGGCATCGACCTGCCTACAGGAACCTTCGCTGCCTCTGAGGGCAACTTGTACTACAATCCCGATCTTACTTACGTGGAGAATTTCGATGACAAGGGCAACAGCGATGGCGGTGTGGACATAGCAAGCGACATCAACGTGAGTAAGGCAGAGAACGACGGAATCGTAACCTACACGCTCTCGTTCAGCGATGCTAACGGAACACAGTATTCATACGTCGGCGAAATGGTATTCAACAATATGTCAGCGGGAAGCTCTGATGTCTATCCTCAGATTTCGACAGACATCAACACAACGTTCCATGGCGGTATTGGATACTATTACGGCAACCTCATGGACTCTAAGACTGGCAACATGGTACTCAACCTCTACGATGGAGAATACGACACCGAGACTGGCGGAATGACGGGCAAGGGACACGACCTCGTCATCAACCTCTACAACCGTCTCTTTGGCGACCCTAAGACTGCCACTGTTGTGCCAGGCACCTATACCGTAGCACGCAACTTCAAGGTTGGCACTTTCTTCCCTGGTATGGAAATCGACTACAATGGTATGACTGTTGTAATGGGAACCTACGTGAAGCGCCGCAAGGCCGTGACAGGAATGGACACCGACTACGACTACTGCTACATCACAAATGGAACCATCACCATCGCCGACGGCGAGAAAGAGGGAACCTACGACATTACCGTAGACTGCACCACCGACCGCGGACACAAGGTGACAGGCACAGCCAAGGGCATCTCGTTCATCTACTACGATAAGTCGGAGAAAGACGACAAGGACGTTGACTCCAACCTCGAGGAGGATGTACATCTCAAGTTCGACCGCGTGCAGAAGTCACGCATCTACTCGCTCGGTGTGCAGAACGGTGTTCAGGTATTCTCTGTCGACCTCGGTTCGCCAAGCGGCAAGGACGATCAAGACTATACTGGTGACCAGGATCTGCTGCGCATGGAATTCCAGGCAGCCGAAGGCAGCCAATATCTTCCCGAAGGCACCTACACCCTCATGGAGGAAAGCCATCTGTGGACCAACATGTACGCTCCATTCATGATGACCCGTGGCTACTTCTACAACAACGGCGAGCGCACAGGCACACGCTACGAGCACTTCCGCCTGAACCCCGATGTAGCCACCCGTCTGCCATGGGTAGTTGACAAGTGGGCAACAGTCTACGCAGGAACCGTGGGCGTAAGCAAGACCGACGACACACACTACAAGTTCGTCATCAACCTCTACGACGGCAAAGGCTTCCAGATTACGGGCGAGTTCGACAAGGAGATGGAATACAATTACGAACCATCTTCCATCACTGGCATCGAAGGCATCAAGGCCGACATTACCGGCAAGACCGAAATATACTCTGTTGGTGGCCAGCTCATGCAGACCATCGACGGCACCAAGGCTGCCAGCACCGCCAACCTGCCAAGCGGCATCTATATCGTAAAATCAAACAACAAAACCACTAAAATCGTAAAGAAATGAAAAAATATATAGCTACAGCAGCACTCTGCCTCGCAGCAGTGCTCCCTACATTCGCACAGACAAGACGCGTGATGACCGTTCACCAGAAGGACGGTACAACCAAAGTATATAAGGTAAACAGCATAGAGAACGTCACCTTTACCGACGAGGCTCTCGCAACCCTCAGCAACCAGTGGGCATACAACGACGACGTGAAGGATCTCAGCAAGGTAACCATGCTGAATGCCAACGGCTCATACGAGTTCGCACTCTATGGCAGCGACATCAAGCCTGTATTCGTGCTGACCATTCCACAGAGTCTCATGGGTCATGAGATTACTCTTGGTTCTGACGACGCTCAGGATGTTAAGGTGGCTTACAATGGCGAGACTCCTAAACTGACTGGTACACTCCAGGCTCGTTTCGACAAGAGCAAGAAGAATGTCACCATCACACTCGAGGCAGAGACTGCCGACTACAGCGACCTGCGCTGCAAGTGGGCCAACAGCGCGTTCACCCAGATTTACTCTGCCACTAACAGCATCAAGACCACCAATGTGAACGACGTGAATACTTATGATGTTGCTTCTGCTCTCGTGCTCAACCCTACCACTACAGGTGCGGCAACAACCTTCGCCTTCGGTGATGTCAAGGCTACCACAGCCGACGGTTTGCTTACAGGCAAGATTGGCGTTGCTGTAAGTATATCAGCTTCCAAGCTCTACAATGGAACCATCGACCTGGCTGCCGATGCTGACAGCTACACCCTGAAGTACATCGACTACGCCACACGCGTCACCTACGAGAAGGTTAAGGCAGGCACTATCACCACCGCAAAGGACAAGGACGGCAAGCTCTACATCAAGATCAACGCCACCTTCGACGACAACCGTACCATCGAGTTGGAGTATTACGGTGCAACCACTGCCGTAGAGAGCCTCGAAGGAATGACTCCTGCAGTGGTAAGCAACAGCTACAAGTTGTACAACCCTGACGGAAGCATCCTTATAAACCAGGACATCTGCAAAGTGCTTTTTAAGCAAAAGAACAACATCTACACATTCTACCTTTATGGCGGCGAGTTCTCAAGCAAATACAGCAGCGAAAAGGTAACACTGCAGGTAGATGAGAGTTTCATCAATGCCGGAACCATCAATTTGGCTGAACTGAAAGACGGCGACAACTTCCAGGTGAAATACTCAGACGTGCAGTTGTATTCTCCCGATGCCAAATATGGTGGATTTAACAACACTCCAGACAACGGTACATTCTCCATCAAAAAAGACGCTGCCGGCAACTATGAAATCTCACTGGATGTTGTCAACACTTATACCAACGCCAATACACCAAATGGTGCTGGTAACAAGGAGCGTTTGGTATTTAATTACAGCGGAGAAGTAGGGGCATACTAATAAACAGATTTAAAAAGAAAAGTAAGAATTAAGAAATGAATAAGAAAGCCATTCTTATGGCATCATTCCTGCTTGTCGGCAGTTTCAGCTTTGCGCAGAAGCTGTCGCCAAGCACAAGCATGATGCTTCACGAAGCAAGAACAGCACAGAAGAAAGCCAAGGAAGCAAATGCCATCCCACAGACTGTCAGCGCATTCATCACCGTCAAGTCGCAGGATGCCATTGCCAAAATAGAAGCTCTGGGAGCCAAGGTGAACTCACGCATCAGCGAGACACTCGTCACTGCCGACATGCCTCTGTCTGCCATCGAACCTATTTCCAATCTCGATGAGGTTGTTTCGGTTTCGGTAGGTACTGAGGCCAAACTGCTGATGGACAACGCCCGCAAACTGTTGGGCGTAGACGAATGTCACCAAATGACAGAGAATAACGGTCCCTACACCGGCAAAGGCGTAGTCATCGGTATCGTGGACAACGGATTCCAGTACGACCATGTAGACTTTCTCAATGCCGACAAGAGCGACACTCGCATCAAGCGCGTATGGGATCAGCACGGCACTGGCAATGCTCCCGAAGGTTTCGGCTATGGAGCTGAATACAAAACCACAGCCGAGATAAGAGCTGCCAAATATGACCTGACTAGTGGCTTCCATGCCACCCACGTATCGGGCATTGCCTCGGGCAGCGACAAGAGCACACCTTACTACGGAGTGGCTCCCGATGCCGACCTCGTGTTCGTGAGCTTCAAGAGCACCAATGCACAGATTGTAGACGGCATCAAGTATGTGTTCGACTATGCCAAGAGCGTAGGAAAGCCTGCTGTTGTCAACATCAGCCTCGGCTCGCATATGGGGCCTCACGACGGCAGCTCCGACACCGACCTCTCGTTTGCCAACCTGGTTGGTCCGGGCCGCATCATCGTTGGTGCCGCAGGCAACGAAGGTCTTGACAAACTGCACGCCAGCAAGACCTTTACAGCCACCAACAAGCAAATGAAAACCATGTTTGCCTATGGCAGCGAACAGGCCAACAGTTCCTACAAGCAGGCTTACGTCGACATCTGGGCCGAGAAGAACTCAAAAATTTCCGTTAAGGCTGTTGTCGTAAACACACTCAACGGTAAGATTATCGCATCTTCTGAGGAAGTTTCCAACGATGGTACGAAAGAAGTGAACTGGGTTGCCCCCGACGGCAGTGGCGTAGTGGTTCAAGTAGGTTTGTCGCTCCAGGAAAACCCTGTCAACGGTCGCACCAACGTGCTGCTCATGAGCCGTGCCACTTCCATTAACACAGGCTTTGCCATCGGTGTTGTGGTGACTGGCGAGGCTGGCAAGACCGTACACATGTGGAACAATGCCGCCTCTGGCGAGTTCACCAGCTTCAACAAGCGTGGCTGGACCGACGGCGACACCAACTGCACAGTAGGCGAGCTGGGCGGCGAGAGTCCTGATGTCATCTCTGTAGGTTCGTTCAACTCGAAGGTACAGTACCAGCCCATCAATTTGCAGGGCACACAAAATGCTTACGGCCTCAACGAGGAACTCACGGGCAAGTTCCTGGAGCACTCCGCCTTCTCAAGCTACGGTCCTACTGCCGATGGTCGCGTCAAACCCGACATAACAGCTCCTGGCTGCATCATCGTGTCGGCAGGTTCAAGATATTGCTCAGGATGGAGCGACGACACCAATGTCATTGCCCGCACTGGCAACGATCTCTATACCAACGACGTAGGTACTTCTATGGCTTCGCCTTACGTGGCAGGCTGCGTAGCTCTCTGGCTGCAGGCCAACCCCAACCTGACACCTAAACAGGTGCTCGAAGTCATTGGCAACACTGCTGTCCAGAATGATAATTATATGGCTGCAGTACAAACTTTTCCCAACAATACATGGGGCTATGGCCGCATCAATGCTATCAAGGGCCTGAAGCAACTGCTCGGCACAACAGGCATCGATGATGCCAAGACCACTGAGTCTATGTACCGCATCATAACCGACCGCCAGGCTCGCACCGCCACATTCTACATTGGCAGCGATAAGGGTCAGGCTCGTGTAGCAGTCTACAACCTCACTGGCCAGTTGGTATATTCTGCACCTATCCACAGCAACGGTGAAACCATCAGCTTGTCAAGCCTGCCCCATGGCGTGTATGTATTCAAACTGACACAGGGAAGCAACACACAGGCAATCAAGTCGACATTGTAAACTCTCTTTCTGAGATAACTCTATCCAACGAGAGCGTGTCAAAACTCCCAATATAAATAACTAAAAACTCGTTGTACATTCTTATGTGGATATACAACGAGTTTTTGTTTTTTACGAAAAAGAGCCTTGTAACGCCAATTTATATGGCGTTATATGGGTCAAATAAGCCCTCAAATAAGAGAAAAGTCCTCTCTTGGTCATTTTTGCCACCATTTTCTTAATATTAAAGGCAATGGCAAAGAAGGCAAAGTCCATTTTGACCTTGTCTACCCCAGTTCGGGATAAGAATAGTTCATAAAAAAGTTGGTAGTCTCACAGATATTTTGTACCTTTATAGGTGATTTACAACAAGTTACAAACATATTTGATATGACTACCGATTACAAAGTTACATAATTATTTTGTATTATAGACGAGTTTTTATCCCGAACTGGGGTAATAAATTAGTCTTTATTTTTATAATTTGGCGTTAAAGTAGTCTGTTTCATTTTATGGTATATTGCAAAAAGTGTGGCGCAATGCTACAATCAGGAATGAAGTTTTGTATAAAGTGCGGACAACCAGTCGACTTGCAATCTCAGGCTCCTAAGCAACCGATGTCTCCTAAGCAACCGATGGTGCCCCAGCCCGTGCGTCCTCAAGTACCGATTATGCCACAACGACCGATGCAACCGCAGCGACCGGTTATGCCACAAGCCCATACTCCGCAATCGCCACAAGCCAGCAAGGGAATATTTACAAATGCCGTTCGCTCTGTGGCTAACATTTCTTAAAGTTAAACTACAAGGTTCTTGGCATTCCTAAAAAATATAATATTAATAAGCGTCCCTTCGTTCGATAAGTTCGAATGAAGGGACGCTTATTATATTGTCTGTAAGTAATAATGAATATTTCTTACATCATGACCAAATAAAAAATGTATTTTATACAAGCTTTAGATATTCAGCTAATGTCCTTAGATTATTTCGTCAGGCCAAGGACAAGGCTTACCGGTTTTCTTAAATGATGGACGCTGAGCGTCAACTTTTCTTAAATAATCGCCCAACTCTTTTGACAGGCGTTTAACTATATCAGGATGTGAGCTTGCCACATTGTGTTCCTCGCTTATGTCGTTAGGTATGTTATATAGTTCCTTCTTGCCAGTATCGTAGTTGTATACAAGTTTCCATTCGTCCTTTCGGATGGCACAGTTTAGATTGATACCAGGACCATTATTACCCCAGATGTTAGGGAAGTTCCATATCAATGCTCTACCCTTAGATGTATCCCCAGTCTGTTTAAGCATTGGAACCATAGAAATACCATCGATAGGATTAACGGTTTTATACTTTCTTATACCAGCCATCTCAAGGATAGTAGGATAGAAATCCTCAATCATAGTGTACTTATCGCATTTAGATGAAGGTTCAGTAACACCAGGCCAATCTACAATCATCGGTTCACGAATACCTCCCTCGTACAGTGAGCATTTGCCGCTATTCAAAGGATAGTTTTGATGATACAGTTCGCCATCGCGCCATTTGGGGTTGGTTGCCAATCCACCGTTGTCACTCATAAATATTATGATGGTGTTGTCAGCCTCTCCGCTCTTGTCAACCCAATCCATTAAGTCGCCCAAACTCTTGTCCATGCCTTCGATAAGCGAAGCGTATGCAGCCTCCTTGTCCGATAATCCCTTGCGTACATATTTAGAGAAGAAGCGTTCGTCGCGATCTACAGGGATATGTATTGCGTAGTGTGACATATATAGGAAGAATGGCTGGTTGTATTTCTTAGCCTTGTTAAGAGCCCCGATAGCCTCTTTTGTAAGAGCCTCAGTTACGAAAGTTCCGGTACCCCAATACTTCTCCAGTCCTGGGATAGACATCAAAGAGGTAGGTGTTCCGTCCTTCTTATGGCCGTAGTTAAGTTCGCTAAGATATGTAGCAAGACCTCCAGCTGCATGTCCAGCGATATTAACCTCAAACCCCCAGTGTGTTGGATTCTCTCCTGGAGTGTCCATTGCACCAAAGTGAGCCTTTCCGCAATGTATTGTATGATACCCATTCTGTCTTAACAAGTCGACGAAAGATGTAGCCACATAAGTATTAGGAGTGCCTTCAACTTGCGACACGCCATTTATATTCCAGTCGGGACAATTCACTACATCACTTGGAAAGTCAACCGACTTGTCTCTTTCCAAAGTCCAGTTGGTAACTCTGTGTCGAGCATTATTGGCGCCAGTAATTAAGCTGCAACGTGATGGCGAACTAACACTTGCCGCATAAGCCTGAGTGAACATCATACCCCTCTTGGCAAGTCGCTCCATGTTTGGCGTTTCGTACACCTCATTATAGTGAGTTTTTTGTGTCCAGAAAGGCAGCGAAGTATCCTGCCAACCCATATCATCTACAAGAAAGAAGATGATGTTAGGTCGTTTGTTCTGTTGTGTTGAGTTTTGTTTGCCAGTGCCGTTAGCAGCATCTACGTTAGATGCCACAGCCATCATTGTGGCAAGACTTAAAATTGATTTGTTCATAAGTATATAGGTTTTGTTTGTTTATTATTCTTCTGAATTTACAGATGTAGTTGTTCGTTGCAGTATTGCAGAACTGCAGGTCTGTGAGTGATGAATATCACAGTGCGACTGTTATTGTCAAGTATGTTTCCAAGCAGCCTACATTCCGTATCACCGTCAAGAGCCGATGTCGCCTCGTCGAATACCATAATATGTTTGTCTCGTAGCAATGCCCTTGCAATGGCAATGCGTTGAGCTTGTCCTTCCGACAATCCGCCGCCTTGTTCTCCGCATTTAGTAGACAGACCATCAGGTAGTGAGAATACAAAGTCGGCACAACTCATCAACAATGCCTCCTTCATTTCCTCATCTGTAGCCGAAGGTTTACCCAGCCTAAGATTTTCTCGTATTGTTCCGCTCATAAGTGTATTGCCTTGAGGCACATATACAAAGTTGCAGCGCATTCGTGGCGACAGCGTATGTTCTTCCATGTCATTATATAATACTATTCTGCCCTCTTTAGGTTTCATCAGAGCCAATAGCATACGCACAAGCGTAGTCTTGCCAGCACCCGTTTCTCCAAGGATTGCCGTACACGAACCAGGTCGGAAGTCGAACGACAAATTGGATATAACATTCTTTGTTCCGTCTTCGTATTTATATGTTACGTTTTCCAGGCGTATGCCGCAAGGAGCACCAACCGTTATGGGTTCGCCTTGCTCCTCAAGAGGTTCAGCTGCCAATTCCATAAGACGTTCAGCTGCAGTGAATACGCTCACGAAAGCAGGAGCAAGTTTAGTAAGATTTCTTGCCGGACTCTGTATCTTGTTTACCAATTGCAGAAAAGCAGTCATTCCACCAAATGTAAGTGTGCCAGCCGACATTCTTATTGCAGCCCAAAGGAAAGCAATGAGATATCCCAATGCAAAACCGAAGTTGATAATAAAGTTGGAGAAGATAGAGAACGATGTGCGTCTCACCACATTCTCTCTAAGTTTTGCCTGAGTGTTCTCAAGCCGTTGCACCATATCGTTGCAAGCCTCAAGTGTCTTTATAACCATACGGTGTTGTATAGTCTCTTGCATCACAGCCTGAACTCTACTGTCCGAGTCTCGTACCTCGCGTGTAAGGCGTCGCATCTGTTGCATATATATCTTGCTTACTGCAAGAAACAATGGAATTATAGCCACGAGAATCACAGCCAGTGTCTTGTCCATTGCGAACAGACAGAAAAAGGCGCCGATGAACATCATCAGTACCGAGAGTGTGTTAGGTATAGTCTCTGTCAGGAATGTCACAACGTTCGACACGTCAATCTCAAGTCGGTTAAGTATATCTCCCGAGTGATGGTGAGCCTTGCTATGCCATTCCGACTGCATGATACGGTTTAGCATTTGTTGTTGCATACGGTTTTGCGCGCGTATGCCAAGAATGTTTCTCACCCAAACACCAGAAATATTAATAGCAAAATTGCCCAGAATAAGAGCAGCCATAATACCTACTGCCCAGTATATAGAGCCTGTGTCGGCACCCGACGCCACATCAATGGCATGCTTTACCGCCCACACCTGAGCCAGACTCAACACCACATCGGCCACACCGATAAGAGCGTTGAGCACAGCTTGCAACCGATTGCCTCGCCAAGCCTCCCACAGCCAAGCAAGTATAGTGCGTGTGGGATATTTGGTTTTTGGTATTTTAAGTAGCGTGTTTAGTTTTATCATAATATGGGTCAGTTTTAGGTTTAGTGGCAGAATACTAAAAGACGAGATGTCGCTTTATCTCTTGTCGGCCCCCCACATCATCTTGTCTCTAAGTGATGAGAAGTAGCGTCTACCGTTTGGTTTTACAATTCTTGTCACAAATGGAGCCTTGCTTATTGTTACAGTCGATCCCTCGTGCATAGTGTAGCTTCTGCCGTCCACCGCAACAAGATAGTTGTGCGATCTTGACTCTACCTCAAGAGTCACCGTCGACGAGTCGCTTATCACGATAGGTCTAATGTTCAGGCTATGCGGCGCCACAGGTGTAAGACACAAAGTACGGGTTTGCGGTACGATGATAGGACCTCCGTTAGACAGCGAATAGGCTGTCGACCCTGTAGGTGTTGATACAATCAGTCCGTCGGCCTGATAGTTTACAAGGAAACTGCCGTCAATACTTGTATGTATGCCAATCATCGATGCGATGTCTCTTTTCAGCACAGCAATGTCGTTCAATGCATAGTGGCATCCGTCAAAGTCGCCTCCATTTGTAGATATCTGTATGGCTGTGTGCTCCTCTATGTTATAGTTGCCTTCAAGTACAGCCTGCAATGCCGTCTCCACTTCTCCCGGCAACACATCGGCAAGAAATCCGAGACGTCCCATATTTATGCCTATAAGTGGAATCGACTTAATGCCAACCCTCACTGCCGCTTTAAGAAAGGTTCCATCGCCTCCCATTGATATCACGTAGTCGGCATTGAAGTCATCGCCTTCGAATGTGCCTACCTCGCCAAGTTCCTGATTCTGTTCAGCAGTAAGGAAGTCGTAGAATGTGCGGTCGAATATAATTCTAGCTCCCTTGCTTCGAAGGAAGTCGAGCACACGCATCAGCGATTGCGACTTGCGTGGCTGGAACGAATTGCCGAATATGGCGAATGTCAGATGCTTATTTGTCATTACAGATATGTCTATTGTTTGTTATCTAATTACAAAAGTACAGAATTTATAGCATATTTGAAAAAAAATGAGTAAGTTTGCAATAGTTAAAACAATAAAATTGCAAACTTATGGCACGATTCTATTCTTTGAAGAAGAAAGACGAGGACAATGACAAGATAGCCGATCCGTTCAACGTTCTTCGTCCCAAGGTAAAAGAAAAGGAGAAACCAACAATTAAAAAACACGATATGGCAAAGGTATACGAATTTCTTGCCAACGGCTTCGAGGATATCGAGGCGTTGGGCCCAGTAGACGTATTGCGTCGCGGAGGATTGGATGTTAAGACTGTTAGCGTCAGTGGCGATTTGATGGTATCATCGGCCCACGGTGTACAGGTCAAGGCTGATATGCTGTTTGAGGATGTCAACTTCGATGATGCCGACCTTCTGCTTATTCCTGGCGGTATGCCAGGAGCTAAGAACATCGACGAGCACGATGGTGTGCGTCGTGCATTGGTGGCACATGCTGCTAATGAAAAGTTGATAGGTGCCATTTGTGCAGGTCCTATGGTGTTGGGTCATTTAGGGTTGTTGCGTGGCAAGAAAGCCACATGCTATCCTGGTTTCGAGGATCAACTCGACGGTGCCGTATATACTGCTGCTCCATTCACTATTGACGGCAACATCATTACGGGCAAGGGTCCTGGTGCCACACTTGCCTATGCCTACGCATTGCTTGGTCAGTTCAAGGGCGAGCGTGTAGTGGAGGAGATGAAGAAGGGTATGATGTATTATTAACGACAAAATTCTTAGCAAGGTGGATTATATAATAATAGTAGCTGGTGGCAAGGGCTTGCGTATGGGCGGCGACCTTCCCAAGCAGTTCTTGCCTATTGCAGGCAAACCAGTGCTTATGCACACCATAGAGCGTTTCTACCATTACAATCCCGAGTTGGGTATCATCCTTGTTCTGCCACGCGAGCAGCAAGACTATTGGCGCCAACTATGTGTCAAGTACCATTTTTCAATCAATCATAAGGTAGTTGATGGAGGAGCCACACGCTTTCATTCTTCGCAGAATGGAGTATCAGCATTGCCCGATGATGCCAATGGTGTTGTTGGCATACACGATGGTGTTCGTCCGTTTGTGTCCGAAGAAACTATTGCCCGTTGCTTCGAGGCTGCCCGCAAGCACGGAGCTGCTCTTCCAGTATTGCCTGTTACAGATACTCTTCGACGTGTAACCGATGACGGAGGCTATAATGTTCAGCGCAACAACTTCCGCACCGTGCAGACTCCACAGGCTTTCGATATACAGTTGCTTAAGCAAGCCTTTCGCCAGCCTTATAGCGATGCCTTTACCGACGACGCATCTGTAGTAGAGGCAATGGGACATAAGGTTACAATGGTGGATGGCAATCGCGAGAATATCAAGCTAACAACTCCGTTCGACTTGCTTCTTGCAGATATAATCAGTCAGAAGAGTTAGGAATTATTACCAAAGGAATAATTCAAAACTCTAAATTTCCAACTCTCAACTCTCAACTCTCAATTCCCAACTCTTGGACATTCTCTCTCAAGACATAATGTTTCTGCCTGGCGTCGGACCGCAACGTAAGGAGATATTCAACCGCGAGCTCAACGTGCGCACATGGGCCGATTTGCTCGAGTACTATCCATATAAATATGTGGATAGAAGTCGCATTTATGCCATACACGAACTGACAAGCGATATGCCGTTTGTACAGATACGTGGCAAGATACTGTCGTTTGAGGAGTTTGAAATGTCGGCACGCAAGAAGCGTGTTGTTGCCCATTTTACAGATGGTCGTGGTGTGGTAGACCTTGTGTGGTTCTCCGGAGCGCAGTATGTCTACAAAACGTATAAGGTCAACGAGGATTATATAGTCTTCGGACGTCCTACGGTATATGGCGGACGTTTCCAGTTCTCTCATCCCGAGATAGATCGTGCCTCCGACCTTAAGCTTTCCGAGATGGGCATGCAGCCATATTATACCACAACCGAGCTTATGAAGAAGCGCGGACTCACATCACGCTCGCTCGAGAAGGTAGTCAAGGCTATGCTTCAGAAGATAACCACACCTCTTGCCGAGACTCTACCCAATTTCATCATTCGTCGCCTTCATCTTATGTCGCGCGATGCAGCCATGCGTTGTGTTCATTATCCCAAGAATGCCATAGAGATGAAGCAAGCGCGCGAGCGTCTCAAGTTTGAAGAACTCTTCTACGTACAGCTCAACATTCTGCGTTATGCCAGCGACCACCGCCGCAAGTATCGTGGCTACATATTCAATAGGGTAGGTGCCGACTTCAACCGTTTTTATTCCGACAACCTCAAGTTCGAGCTTACCGGAGCCCAGAAACGTGTTATGCACGAGATACGCAACGACATGTGTTCGGGCCGTCAGATGAATCGCCTGTTGCAGGGCGATGTAGGTTCGGGCAAGACACTCGTGGCTTTAATGACTATGCTTATAGCCTTGGGCAATGGTTTTCAAGCCTGCATCATGGCACCTACCGAAATTCTCGCCGAGCAACATCTCGACACCATACAGGCCTTTCTTAAGGGCATGGACATACGTGTTGAGTTGCTCACAGGTGTAGTAAAGGGCAAAAGACGTCGCGAGGTGCTTGAGGGATTACTCTCAGGCGATGTCAAGATACTTGTAGGCACGCATGCCATACTCGAGGATACAGTGCGTTTTCAGCGCCTTGGCGTAGCTGTTATCGACGAGCAGCACCGTTTTGGTGTTGCCCAACGTGCACGCCTGTGGGCCAAAAGCGAGAATCCTCCGCACATACTCGTGATGACGGCTACGCCTATACCGCGCACTCTTGCCATGACCATATATGGCGACCTCGACGTTAGTGTGATAGACGAGTTGCCGCCAGGACGCAAGCCCGTGCAAACCATACACCGATACGACAACCAGATGACAACTCTATACAACGGTATTCGTCAGCAGATACGTCTTGGCCGACAGGTATACGTGGTTTATCCGCTTATAACCGAGAGCGAGAAGAGCGATCTGAAGAATCTTGAGGAAGGTTATGCCGCCCTGTGCGATATATTTCCAGAGTTTCATATCAGTAAGGTGCACGGCAAGATGAAGTCTGCCGAGAAAGATGCCGAGATGCAGAAGTTTGTCAGCGGCGAAACACAGATACTTGTAGCAACCACCGTCATCGAGGTAGGCGTAAATGTGCCCAACGCATCTGTAATGGTTATACTCGATGCCCAACGCTTCGGCCTCTCCCAGCTACATCAGCTGCGTGGACGTGTAGGCCGTGGAGCCGAGCAAAGCTATTGCATACTTGTTACAACATATAAATTGTCTGATATAACGCGCAAGCGCATCGACATAATGTGCGATACCAATGACGGGTTCCGCATAGCCGAGGCCGACCTCAAGCTGCGAGGTCCGGGCGATCTTGAAGGTACACAGCAGAGCGGTATTGCCTTCGACCTTAAGATAGCCGATATAGCACGCGACGGCCAGCTCGTGGCACTTGCACGCCAGGAAGCACAAAAGATAATAGATGCCGACCCAACATGCACCTCAAACGAGTATGCCATGCTGTGGCGACGCCTACGCCAACTGCGCGACACCAACATAAATTGGGCTGCCATATCCTAACGTTAAAAACGCTAATTCATTAAGAATGAACTCGTTTAATTGTTAAATCTGTTACAAAAACTGTTAACGTGCCATTGTTTTTGCAATAATGTGCAATATTTTCTGTAATTTTGCAACGCAATTACAAAAATGCTATCCTGGCATTACAAATGATGTTGAACTTTTATTCTTGTTCAACGACCACCTTTTGAAGGAATGATATACTTGTTCCAATTAAAAAAAGAAGTCTAACAAAATGAATTTGAAGAAAACTATTAAAACATTTGCAATATCTCTCATGTTGGCTGTTGCTGCAGTGCCTGCACACGGGCAAGACCTTCTTGCCAGACAAGCACCAGTTGACCGCAAGATGGCAGCCGTCGACACTATTATGCTTCGCAGCATATCTGTGAGAGAAGAATCAGAATCACCAGCATCCGAGCTTTATGCCAATTGGGACAACCGTTACGCCCATCGCGCTACCGAGCTGCCCGAGAATTACCGCATAGACCTACGTCATTTCTGCATGCCCACCACGAGCCGTGTAATAACCAGTAATTTTGGTTCGCGCTGGGGACGTCAGCACAAAGGTCTTGACATCAAGGTATATATCGGCGACACTATCCGCGCTGCATTCTCAGGCAAGGTTCGTATTGTGCGTTACGAGGGTGGAGGTTATGGCAAATACATTGTCATCCGTCACAACAATGGTCTTGAAACCATATACGGCCATCTATCCAAGCAGTTGGTTCGGGAGAACCAAGAGGTTCGCGCTGGCGATGTTATAGGTCTTGGTGGCAACACAGGACGAAGCACAGGTTCTCACCTACATTTCGAGACACGTCTTTGCGGCGTAGCTCTTAACCCAGCTCTTATGTTCGACTTCCGCGAGCAAGATGTAACGGGCGATTATTATGCATTCAGTCGTTCCACATACGATGCCGAATCGGCTACAGCCACACGTTTGCGTGGCAAGCAAGACGGTTCTACTATGGCTCGTGAGAATTCCGACAACGACTTTGCCACAAACAAGCGCATGACATCAGGTCTTACCGACCAGGTGCAGTATCACAAGGTTGCCAAGGGCGAAACGCTTGAGGCTATATCCAAAAAGCGCGGTGTGTCTATCGAGAAGATTTGCAAGCTCAACCATATCACAAAGACAATGCGTCTGCGTCCAGGTCAAATCCTGCGCTACTCGTAACCTCTTGAGGCCTAGCGCCGATATGGTTCGTGCAATAACGATTTTACCATTTGTATTAGAATCTGGCATCAGACGAGAAGCGTGAGCTCCTTTCTGATGCCTTTTCTTTATCCATTTCGCGGGTTAAAAGCGTAAAACATGGCGAAAAACTTTGCTAATTCACAAATAATCAGTAACTTTGCATCCGCAATTACGGCATGGTGCCGTTTTTACGAAATATTGTATAACCAAATAAATAAAAAGAAAACAAAATGATTATTGTACCAGTTAAAGATGGTGAGAACATCGAAAGAGCTCTCAAGAAGTTCAAGAGAAAATTCGAAAAGACAGGTGTTGTTAAGGAGTTGCGCGCACGCCAGCAGTACAACAAGCCTTCTGTTTTGAAGAGACTCAAGATGGAGCACGCTATCTATGTTCAGCAGCTCCGCGCTAACGAGGAATAATATATATTCCTTTTAGCTATTGTTCAACAACTAACAGACCATGCGTCGCTCCCTCTCAAAACAAAGCGTCGCATCGTGTCGGATGGACCAGGAGGTGTACAAACACTTAGACATATAATCATTTATAGATATTAAGTCCAGCATACGACATGTCGTGTGCATGGTATCAGCGAGATGGCAAAAGATGCTTTCCCCTCTCTAAGGGTGCGTCTTTTGCCTTCTTTTTTTTCATACGTACCCCACACCGATTTATCTTGCACGCATTAGCCTATGGAAGGTTTACCGTGTTGTAAATAAGGTGTATGATGGAGTGTTAAGGGTTGGGTGTTATTGACAGCAAGCAAAGGCTCGTTTGACAGCAAGCAAAGGTTCGTTTGATAGCAAGCAAAGGTTCGTTTGATAGCAAGCATAGATTCGTTTGATAGCAAGCATAGATCGAATTTATATGTTATCAACATCTTATACTGTCATTTAAAACGCTGCAATAATACATTTTTTGGGGTTCATCCGATATTTGGAGTGACACAAGCTGGAGGTTATCGTGGAGGTTGGCGTCTTGATGTTCGTATAATAGACGTATAATTTATAGCTCGTATAATGAACGTATAATTTATAGCTCGTATAATGAACGTATAATTTTACTTGTAGTTCTTTTG
>ERZ1023892.3-NODE-3-length-145661-cov-50.528502_pt1 | contig 145661 bp, 122 predicted proteins | sample MGYA00380397_ERZ1023892 | MGnify/ENA primary metagenome ERZ1023892 (study PRJEB33179, sample SAMN07448999) | human gut metagenome | biome: Human-gut; feature: Human associated habitat; material: Faeces | host: Homo sapiens | place: India: Bhopal | collected... | reverse complement strand
TATCCGGATAAACTATTTTGTCCTGCGCCTTAGCTATGATGCTGCATGCAAGGATGCAGAGTGTTGTCAACACCTTTGTTATGTTCATTGGTTTATATTATTGTTATATTTTTCTTCTTCTTGATGTTTTAGGGGTGTACTATTAGGTCTGTGTCTTCCCGATATGTATGGCCTCTTTATGCCTTATGCTCCTTGCCTTCTTCTATCTGTGCGCCTGTTTTGCCGAATCGGCGTTGGCGGTGTTGGTAGTCGGCAATGGCATTCTTTAGCTCTTCCTCGTTGAAGTCGGGCCAGAAAGTATCGCAGAAATACAACTCCGAGTAAGCTATCTGCCATAATAGGTAGTTGCTTATGCGCTCCTCGCCTCCAGTGCGTATCAGAAGGTCAGGATCGGGCATGAAGGATGTTGCCATATGTTGTGTAAGCATATCTTCATTGATATCCTTGGGGTTTATGCGTCCTTCCTTCACCTCGTTGGCTATTTGTCTGGTGGCTTCGGTTATTTCCCAGCGCGACGAGTAGCTCAGAGCAACAACCATAGTCATAGCAGTATTACCTGCTGTATGCTCCTCGGTTTCGTGCAGCTTTTGTTGCACCTCTATAGGCAGACGGTTAAGGTCGCCTATTACGCGGAATCGCACATTATTCTTCATGAATATCTCGTCCTCGAGCGATGTGAGAACAAGTCCCATTAGTGCTGCCACTTCTGTAGCCGGGCGGTTCCAGTTTTCTGTAGAGAATGTGTATAACGTGAGATATTTCACGCCCAGACGTGTACATTCAGATGTTATGCGTCGTACTGTGTCGACACCTGCCTGATGGCCAAAGCTGCGCGGTTTACCACGCTCGGCAGCCCAGCGTCCGTTGCCGTCCATAATGATGGCAATGTGCTGCGGTATATTGTTTGTATCGAGTTGCATATTGAGTGGATATGTTTTGTTAATCGTCGTCGTTGTGGCAAGTCCTGCATTTAGGCATGAAGCTGTATGTCAGAGTAAGTTGCAGTGCCGAGTAGCAGTCGGTGTTCTTGAAGATACCGGTGCTCTGTATGCCGTAAGGGTCGGCTATGCCGTCGAGCTTGTCGCTAAGCGAGAAGTGTATTGCCCATTCAATGCCGAGGTTCAGTCGAGGTGCCACCTTATATTTAATGCCTAGTCCGAGCAGCATATTTGCTGTAAAAACATTGCCTTCTGGCGTTGATGCGTAAGTTCCACCTATTCCAGCAAAGACGAATGGCGTTAAGCGTTGGGCTCCGCGATAGTCATGACCGGTGCCATAAGGCCAGAAGTTGTACTCGTATGTGGCACTCAGGTCGACCAATGAACTTGAAAAGTCGTACTGCGTCTCCTGATATTGTGGCAGATAAGTCTTGACATCTTTTGATGAGCCTTTAAGTTTGCCGTACGATGCAGCGAGTCTAAAGCCCATATAAGGGTTGATAATGCGTCGCAACATGATAGATGCCGATGGCTGCATGTTATGTAGAATGCTGCCATTGAAGTCGCCCTCGTAAGCCATTATGCCCACTCCACCACCTATCTCCATGCGATACTCGTAGTCGGTCTGCGCGTTTGCGTGGACAGACAAGAGAGATAGTAGCAGTGCGTAGAGCACCATGTAGAGGTTTTTCTTCATTTAGTAAACCTATTGTTGTTGTTCTTTGTCTTTAAAATGTTAGAAGCTTGTCTGCTCGTCCTTCCATCCCAAACGGTTGATACGACCACGCCATGTCATACCGTTCTTGGCGTTAACGAGCCACAGCACATTCTTCTTGTCAGCAGCTACGGTATAAGCAGTAGCCGAACCTGTAGCAACTTCGCCGAAGGCAAAATTGTCTGGCAATACAAGTGTTGTAGTGTCAACCTTCCATGTTATGCCATTGTCCAGTGACTTGTATGATGTGGGCTTTTCGTCATTCTTACATCCCATCATCAACAATTGGCTGTCGTAGTAGATAGCAGATATACCGTTGAGCAATGGGGCGGTATGCTTGTTCTCCTCTGCTATGGTGTAATAGTTCCATGGCTGGTTGTTGCTATTGTCGGCTCCTTCGTCTATCTTGCCCCATATATGTGGGGTTGTGTCGGATGGATAAAGGCTCTTGTCGCGTGAGCCGATAAGCAGAACACGATCAGTAAGACTGTTGGTCTTGACAGGTATGGATACGTATGCAGTCTCGTCTGTTGGCAGAAGTGATAGTTCATCGTCAATGGTAGATACACTCCATGTCTTGCCATTGTCTGCCGAAGCCATTAGGCGTCCATCTGTTGCATATCCATATATACGGAATCGGCTTGCTGCCACAAGGCGTGTTATGCTGGTTGCTGTTGCCTCTATTGTCCATGAACTACCGTCGGCAGAACTCATTATGTTGCCGCCGTTGCACAGATATGCAACACCTTCCTTTTCTACGACGCTGCGGTATGTGTCGGCATCAAACAATGTGTTCGACTCATTCCAACCGTTGCCTTCGCTTACAAATAGACGTGTATATGTGCCATCGTTACCGAATAGAAGCATCTTTCCGTTAATGGCTATGGCGCGTACAGCCTTGAGCGACTTCAGTGCCTCGCATACAGGCATAGCGTGCCAAGCAAACGAGTCGGCAAACTCCTTATGAACATTTACCGTAACTTTATACTTGCGTATGCCAGTCATCGAGTTGCTGTATACCTGAATCTCGCGTTGTTGCGAGAAGTCGACCGAGTCGGTGGTGGTTATATATTTCAGAGTGTCGCTATCAATATTCTTAATTACCACAACACCTGAGTTGGAACTTGAAACCGAGCACAGAAGCTTAGTTGCGTCGATACCGCAAGGCAATGAGTCGGGGTTGTATATCTCGCCCTTTACCTGGTCTATATAGAACTTATAGCTGCTAAGTGTTATGTCTTTTGTAACGATGCTGTCGCCACCAGTTGATGACTTGACGTGCAAGTATTGCTTGCCCGAAGAAATAGAGAAGCTTGTTATAGCACTATCATCGGTGTATGTGTAGTTGTCGTCGGTGCTGAGGCAAGATGCCAGCACAAATACTGTTGCAAACAGCAGGAATAAAGCTGCGAACTTACTTTTCATTATACTCTGACTTATTGTTTTTAGCTGCAAATTTAAACAGAAATCCGCAAATAAGGCTACTTTTAGGACTATAATTATGCAAATTATTGATTAATAGAGGTATTTTTAAGGTTGTTTAGTGTTTATGTGTGCCAATACGTATGACAATTGGCATAAAAATGTATCTACAAAAAATCCGCAAAGCCGAACCAATACTATATATATAATGTATAGGAACCGCTTTGCGGATTGTTTTTACAGCCCGTAGGCTATTGTGCTATTATTCTGGCAAAATCATCACAGTAACGTGGTTGCCAGCCTTATTAAACTCCTTAACGAAGTTGCAGATGTCTTGCGGAGTAAGAGCCTCAACGGTCTTTACATAGTCGCTGTGCGAGTCGAAACCATAGAAATAGTTGTCGCCAATGACATTAAGCCAGTATCCGTTGGTCTTAACCTGGTCACCGTTCTGCTTGAGTACAAACTCCTTGCACTTCTGGAACTTGGCTGGGTCGCAAGATGTCTCAAGAGTCTTCATCTCATCATTCATAATCTTTATAGCCACGTCTTTCTTCTCAGGCTTCATCGGACAGTAAGCGATAAGCTGGAAGATATGGTAGTTGTCATCGCCTAATGTGGCTGCACCCTGAGCGCCAACCGAGTAGGCTGCGCTTTCCTTCTCGCGAATCTTGTCAAGATATTCCATAGAGAGCACCTGACCAGCTATGTCGGCGCAGATGGCATTCTTCAGTGTGTAAGGCATTGTCTCGTTATGCCATGTCATATAAGCTGTCGACTTAGGAGTCTCCTGCTTGCGCTTGAAGATGTTGCTAATCTCGCCCTTTGCAGGAATAAGTTCGCGCTTGCCCTTAACAATCTTGCCCTTTGCTGGCAGAGCAGCAAGATACTGGCAGATAAGTGGACGTATTGTAGCCTCGTCGAAGTTGCCCACAATCTCGAATGTCCAAGCCTTGGCATTTGCTGTACGCTCCTTTGCAATTTGGAGAATACGGTCGTAGTTTACGTCCTTAAGGCGATCTACGGTCATAGGAGCCACACGTGGGTTGTGGTTGTATATGGTAGCTGTGAGCGAGTCGCTGAATGCGATGTCAGGATTAAGCTCGCGGTTTTTGAGCTGTACCTCGTATTGGCTCATAAGATTATCCATCGACTTCTGGTCCTTGTTGATGTTGGTGAAGTAGAGGTATACAAGCTGCAACATTGTCTCAAGGTCCTTCGGTGTAGAGCTACCGGCAATGTTTGTAGATAGATGGCTGAGTGACATACGTGCGTTGGCAATCTTTCCTGCAAGAGCCTTCTGAAGTTCTGTAGCAGAGAAATTGCCCAAGCCACTTGCATCAATCACATCGTCAAACATCTGCAGGTTGGCAAAGTCGGCCTTGCCATATAGCGAGTTGCCACCGATACCACGACCAGCAAGCGCTACCTGGTCTTTCTTGAAATCGGTGTGCTTGAGTATAACAGTAGCACCATTAGACAGTGTGAGCTGTGTATAGCCGAGCTTATCGTTCTTCACTTCCTTCTTAATAGAGCCAGCCTTAGGCATTGTGGTCATAATAGGCTCGTTCTTAACGTTGTCCACATATGCGGTGATGTTCTCGGCACGTGCTGCCTTAAGAGCCTCAAGGAACTGAGCTTCTGTAGGATAAACATTGCCCTCTGCCTCGTTGTTGAAGTTTACGATAACGATGTTGCTGTCGTTCTCGGGTACAAGCTCCTTCATCATCTGGTTGATAGCCTCAACAGGAATCATCTGCACAATCTGCTTCATAATAGGATATGTGAACTCGATAGAAGGCATTGGCTCGTTCTCGAGGAAATTGTCTACGAGGTCGCGGTATAGAGCACTGTTAGGACGCTTGTCCTTGTTGCTGTACTGCTTGTCGAGCACACTCAGATAGTTGTCCTTGAAACGTGCATACTCTGTAGCAGTGAAGCCGAACTTGGCAGCACGCAAAGCCTCGATGTAGGCAGCCTTAAGGCTCTCTACAGTCTTGCTCAAGTCCTTAGGATCGGCCGATAGGTCGAATGCATCCTTTGTCTTGGCAAAGATATACTGTCCGTCGCTTGCGTTAGCCGATACGAATGGGCAACTGGCATCGAGTGCCTTCTCTTGCAAACGCTCGTTGAGCATAGTCATAGCGGCACGGTTGGCATACTGATATATAAGGTAGTTAACATCGCCCTTGAGTGAGTCGGCATAAGTTTCGTGCTTGATGATAAGCTCTACACCGCTGGTCTGCTGCTCTTTGTCCTTGTCGATAACGATAATAGGCTCGGCATTGTCTGGCACCTGCTCGTCTACAACAGGAGTTGCATTCTCAGGGCTCTTGAATCCGCTGAAGAGTTTCTTTATCTCGGCTTCTGTATGGTCTACATCAATGTCGCCCACAACAACGATGGCCTGGTTCTTCGGGTGATACCACTTGTGGTAGTAGTCGGACAACTCCTTATACTTGAAGTTGTCTATAACAGACATCAGACCGATAGGGTAGCGCACACCATACTTAGATCCAGGATAGAGTTTAGGCAGATTACGCTCAAACATACGGCTTGATGCGCTTGTACGCAGACGCCATTCCTCGTGGATAACACCACGTTCCTCGTCAATCTCCTTAGGGTCAAGTGTCAGGTTGCCAGCCCAGTCGCTTAGGATGAGCAAGCATGAGTCGAGAGCCGACTGGCGTGTTGTAGGCACGTTAGAGATATTGTATACAGTCTGGTCGATAGATGTATAGGCGTTAAGGTCGCCTCCAAACTGCACACCAATGCTCTCGCAGAAGCGAATAACACCATTGCCAGGGAAGTGCTTGGTGCCATTAAAGCACATATGCTCAAGGAAGTGAGCCAAGCCACGCTGTGATTCTTCCTCCTGTATTGCACCCACCTTCTGCGCTATGTAGAAGTCGGCACGGTTCTCCGGCCATGTGTTATGGCGGATGTAGTAGGTCAAACCATTGTCAAGCTTACCAACTCGCACGTCTGGATCGGCAGGAATTGGTGGCATCTGTTGTGCCTGAGCAAGTCCTGCAAATACTGCGAGGACTGCCACTAAAAGTTTTCTTAGTTTCATGAAATGTAGGTTTTGATTGTAAAAACATGCTGTCCCTTGTAGTAAGTAAAGACACACACATTATATATTATACACTGATGCAAAGGTAGTGCTTTTATAAATATTAAACGCAAAAAAGGGCGAAAAGCAACAGCAAAAAGCCATAAAAATAAAGTTTTTCCTATTTTTTATGAAAATAAAAGCCCCAAACACTTAACTTAGCATGCGTAATGTAATACCTTTAATATGCCGTATTTTTCGATTGCAGCTATGACAATGGTCGAAAAATATGGCGAATAAGTCCTTTCTTTCCGAAAAAAAACTATACATTTGCAAGTTAATCGTATAGCATAATCCACTAAGCAACAATAATAAATCAAGAACATACCACTTATTACAAAAAAGATATAATTATATGAGCACGAAACTATTGAGGCGCCTTGTGTGTCTACTCTTCACATTATGTGTCTGCCTACATGCTGGCGCTGTACTGAAAGAGAAGAATCTTAAATCAACACTTTCTGTATTGCGTGCCGAGCTTGAGACATCGTTCAGCGAGCAGCGACAGAACCTTGCACGCTATTCGGCATACAACCAGATTCAGCATAAGGAGATGATATCGCTTATGCAGCGAAGCGACCAGATAGCTCTTATGCTATATTCTCAGAAGCAAGACTTTACGTTTGATATGACTTATGCGTGCCATGAGGCAACAGAGATGTACCGCGAGTTCAACAAGCGTCGTGTGCCTTACGACCGTATCCTTGTGCGTCTTGACGCCGAGATACAACGCTATCAGTATCTTACGGAGACACTTAGCAACATTCCGCCATCGCTCAACCGTATGCCGCAAGGCAATAATGCCGGGCAGAAGGGTAAGAATCCCCAATTTTTAAAGACCAAGGATGGCAAACCTTTGCGATTGCCTTTCATGCTCGACGAAGCAGGACAGGTCGACCGTAAGGCTTGTCTTGCGTATGTATCTGCCTTAAGCCGCAACCTTATCAATATGCGTGAGTCGGTTGTCAAGGACAGCGAGCACTATAAGCGTATGTCGCAGAAACTTAAGAAGGTAAACGACTATGCCCTTCATCGCTACAATGATATACAGCACAACATTTTTGTTAACGGCGACCAGAACTATCTGGAGGTAATATCGTCTATGCCATTATCTTACCACAACGCCAAAGCAGACGTAAGCGAGAAGTACAATACCGAGAAGGTAAAGACTGCCGACGGCACCGAGCGCAAGGTTTATTCGCAGTGGCGTGGCCCTATTGTTATGGGTTTGTCTGTATTTGTACTTTTCTATATTATTGTGGCAGCCTTGCTTAGTAATGTTCTTGTACGTTGGCTTGTGCCCAAGCGTTTCCGCACCGATAGCTTCATGAAGAAGAAGGTGTGCCTCATTCTATTCGTAGCAATGTTCATCTTTGCTGTGTCTATAATGGTGGCACGCTCGTTTATGTACCACAACTTCTTCCTCATGGCGTCAAAGTTGCTCATCGAGTATGCTTGGTTGTTGTGTGCTATCTTCTTCTCATTGCTTGTGCGCTTGTCGGGCGACCAGATAAAGAGCGGATTCCGCATTTATACTCCCATCATGCTCATATCATTCATCGTGATAACGTTCCGTATAATCTTCATACCTAACAATCTTGTCACGCTGATATTCCCGCCAATACTGTTACTCTTCACACTATGGCAGTGGAATGTAATAACACGCCACAACACCAACATACCACGCCATGACATCTTTTATACATGGATATCGCTCGTCATTATGACGTTCTCTACTGTGTCGGCTCTATACGGCTACGTGCTGTTGTCGGTTCAGTTGCTGATATGGTGGATGTTCCAGCTTAGCTGCATACAGACCATAACCTGTGTGTACGACTTCCTAAGACGATACGAGAAGAGCTATCTGTCGCATAAGATTCATTCGGAAGAAGATGCCAAGAAAGCAAAGCGCGGCTCGCTGCTTAGCATAATAACCGTGAGTCACGAGAAGCACATCAACGTAACATGGTTCTATGATATGGTGTATATGGCTATTGTTCCGGTGCTTAGCGTGTTCTCGGTATTGCTCTCTATATGGTGGGCAGCCAACGTGTTCGACCTTACCGAGACCGTGTGGAAGATATTTCAGTTCAACTTCCTTAACGTCACTGGTGTGGTTCAGCTGTCAATCGACAAGCTCGTTATGGTGTGCTCGCAGTTCTTTATATTCCGCTATCTCAACTACTTGATAAAGGCTCTTTACCACAAGTATCACAAGTCGAAAATCGTGGTCAACGGCAAGCCCAACTTCACACTTGCCAATAATGTCATAGCCATATGCTGTTGGGGACTGTATGCCATCATATCTGTAAAGATGCTCAAGATACCTTCTACAGCGGTGTCTGTTATATCTGCAGGCTTGGCTACGGGTGTTGGTTTTGCCATGAAGGACTTGCTCGAGAACTTCTTCTATGGCATATCGCTTATGACAGGACGTGTGCGTGTGGGCGACTTTATCGAGTGCGACGGCATACGAGGCAAGGTAGACAGCATAACCTATCAGAGCACGCAGTTGCTTACAGCCGATGGTTGTGTGATAGCCTTCCTTAACAGTTCGCTCTTTAGCAAGAACTTCAAGAACATAACAAAGAACCATTCGTACGAGATGGTTAAGGTTCCGGTGGGCATAGCCTATGGTTCTAATGTTGAGGAGGTTAGACAGATGCTTATTGCTGCGGTTAAGTCGAGAGCGGCGCAAACTGCCGACGGACGCGACATTATAGACATAAATAAGCCTATCAGCGTGGTATTCGACGAGTTTGGCGACAACTCTGTGAACCTATTTGTTACCTATTGGGTGCTTGTTGAGGAGAAGTTTGGCAAGACAGGCGAGGTGAAGGAGGCCATATACAATACGCTCAACGAGCACCACATCGAGATTCCGTTCCCGCAGAGAGACATACATATAATAGCTCCAAACTAATATAACAAACAGACATTCATTTACATAACATCCCAATTATACAAATTATGCAGACGAGTAAGACCGTAAACATCATAATTCCTTGTTATAACGAGGAAGAAGTACTGCCTTGGTCAATGGGCAAGTTGCAGGAAATGCTGGTACGATTGAAAGAGATTACCGGCGTTGATGGCAAGATTGTTCTTGTAAACGATGGCAGCCGCGACAACACATGGCAGCTTATAGAGCAGTTTGCCAATGTACATAACAATGTTGTGGGTATTAAGCTTGCCCACAACGAAGGCCATCAGGGAGCCCTTTGGGCTGGTATGCAGGAAAGCCTTGGAACATGTGGAGCGATGATTTCTATTGATGCCGACCTGCAAGACGACGAGAATGCCATAATAGATATGGTTAAGCAATGGAAGGAAGGCAAGGATATTGTGTATGGTGTGCGTAAGGAACGCAAGACCGACACATGGTTTAAACGTGCATCGGCACAGGCATTCTATAGGCTTATGCAGACAGCCGACCCAGAGATAATATACAATCATGCCGACTTCCGTCTTATGAGTTCACGTGCCGTGCAAGCCTTGATGGAATATCCCGAACGCAATATGTTCTTGCGCGGCATGGTGCGACAACTTGGTTTTAACGAGGGTTATGTCTATTACAACCGTACGGCACGAACGGCTGGCGAATCTAAATATCCGCTTACAAAGATGCTCTCGTTCTCTATCGACGGCATTACATCGTTCTCTACAGCACCTCTTAAGTTCATAACCTTTGCCGGATTGACTATGACTCTCATCTCGTTGCTTACCATCATCTACGGACTATACGAGCACTTCATGGGCAAGACCATCGAGGGATGGACATCGCTTATGGTGTCGATGTGGTTTATTGGTGGTGTAATAACAACCGGTGTTGGCATAACCGGTGTGTACATTGGCAAGATATACACAGAGGTTAAGCGCCGTCCGCGATATTTTGTTGACAAGAAAGTGGGAGCAGTAGATTGACAACTTATTTAGAAACATACTACTATTATTTAAAAACATACTACTATGACAAAGAAATTTATTCAACTACTGTTACTCTTACTGTTCATCGGCTCTCCTACCTTTGCACAGTTTGTAGGTTTCGAGGATGCGATACCTCAAAACTTCAAATGTGCCAACGCTAAGGAGTTGGCCTTGTCTACATCCTTCTATAAGGAAGGCACCAAGAGCTTGGAGTGGAACTTCACACCAGGCAGCGTTATCGATGTTGCAAGAGAGAAACCGTTCAACCTTAAGGACGAGAATGGCATTACACTCTGGATATACAACGAGAAACCACAGACCGATTCGTTGCGCTTCGAGTTCTATTCGCCTTCGGGAAGTGTGTCATATCAGTTTGGATTCCATCTGCTGTCTGCAGGTTGGCGCGCTTGCTGGATAAGCTTTAAGCATATGCAGGGCGACCATAAGAACAATAAGATAGCTGGCTATCGTATTGTGGCACCTAACCGTAAGGGACGTGTCTTTATCGACCGTCTTACTTTCCCTGTAAAGAAAATCAACGACCGTACCACTCCTGATATGCAGATGCCTACCAACAATTCGCTTTCTAACCGCGACTTATGGCATTGGTGTCGTGTGTGGCAATGGGAACAGTTCAAGTACGATTTGCCTTTGCCTACATCTCTAACTGCTGATGAAAAGAAGGATCTTGCAACTGTGGAGAAACGCCTAACCGAGGCTCTCGACATATACGATGCTCCTAAAAAGTGGGTGAACAAGGCTTACCGCACATTCGAGGCTGCCAATATACGCCCTTCAGGCCAAGGTTTTACGGGTGCGCCTATTGTTGCTCCCGACGAGCTTAACCGCAAGAAGGGCGAGATGTCGTGGAATAACCTGGAGGAGATGATGGCTGGTTTTGCCTATGATGCCTATTACAACCACTCGGAGCAGTCGGCAAAGAACTACTTCCTTGTATGGGATTATGCCATCGACCAAGGATTTGCCTTTGGCAGCGGTATGGGCACCAATCACCATTATGGCTATCAGGTGCGCAAGATATATACAACTGCCTGGCTCATGCGTGATGCTATATGGAAGGCACCCAACCGCGACAAGATACTCTCGGCACTTGTGTTCTGGTCGGCTTTACAAGAGACACGTCTGCCATATCAGTATGGACGCGACGAGCTGTTGGATAGCTGGCACACCCTGTTAATGGCTAAGACGGTGTCGGCTCTATTGTTTACAAACGAGTGCGAACGTGCACGTGCACTTGCCGGACTTACACGTTGGTTATGCGGCTCTTTGCAATATAGCCCCGGAACAATAGGCGGCATCAAGGTAGACGGAACCACATTCCATCACGGCGGATTCTATCCTGCCTATACCACAGGCGTGCTTGCCATGGTGGGCCAATATATATCGCTCACCAACCACACACGATATGTGCCAACAGTTGAGGCTCGACAGATACTTAAGGAAGCGTTCCTCTCTATGCGCAACTACAGCAACAAGTACGAGTGGGGTGTAGGTATAAGCGGACGCCATCCGTTTGGATCGTCAATGAGCGACGAGGACGTCGCCTCGTTTGCATATCTTGCCTTGGCAGGCGACCTCTCTGGCGAGGGCAACGATTTCGACCATCACTTGGCTGCCGACTATCTGCGCCTATGCAAGGAAGAAACTCAGGAGGCCCGATTCTTCAAGAGCAAGGGCATAAAGCCCGCTATGGCTCCACAGGGATTCTTTGTATACAACTATGGTTCGGCTGGCATCTTCCGCCGCAGCGATTGGATGGTTACGCTCAAGGGTTACACCACAGATGTTTGGGGGGCCGAAATATACAAGAAGGACAACAGATATGGTCGCTACCAGAGCTACGGATCGGTACAGATTATGGGCTATCCCTCGCGCGAGGCAAGTGGTTTTGACGAGAATGGTTGGGACTGGAACCGTCTGCCCGGAACTACAACAATTCACCTGCCATATGAGCTGCTCGACAGTCCGCTACCGGGTTCAACAATGGCTCATAGCAAGGAAAACTTCTCTGGATCAAGTTCGCTGGAGGGAAAGAACGGCATGTTTGCCATGAAGCTTATGGAGCGCGAGCTCAAGAACTTCACGCCTGACTTTGTTGCACGCAAGTCTGTATTCTGCTTCGACAACCGCATGGTTTGCCTCGGAACCGGAATCAACAACAGCAACAGTTCTTATCCTACAGAGACTACACTTTTCCAGAGCACCTTCAGCAAGGGCAAGAGCGACATATATGTCGACGGCAAAATCAAGGACGAACCTTTCCAAAAGGACCTTAATGATAATAAGGCCCACTTCATTCAGGATGGTTACAACAACTATTACTTCTTTAAGGGCGAGAATGTTCAGGTGCAAATAGCCAACCAGGAATCGCGCCACGAGAAGACACGTGTACAGACTCGCGGCTCGTTTGCCTCGGCTTACATCAACCACGGTGTTGCTCCTAAGGACGCTGCATACGAGTATCTGGTACTCATTCAGCCTACCAAGGAGGAGGTGGCTGCCGCACGCCGCAAGGCTCCATATCAGGTTCTGCACAAGGACAATACGGCTCATGTTGTTGCCGATGCGCAGACAGGTATCACAGCATACGCAGCCTTCGACAACTACAATCCGCAGAACGACGAGCTCCTTAGCTATATTCCTGCCGAGACAATGGTTATGCAGAAGAAGGTGGGCGCGAATGTGCTGATGAGTGTATGCGACCCTAACCTCAATATATCCGAGAAGACATACACAACAAAGGAACCAAGCCGCCCGATTGAGAAGAAGTTGGTGTTGAAGGGCAATTGGACCATCGCAACTCCTAACGCTAAGGTTTCGGTTAAGACTGGTCAGAACGAGACCGTACTGACGGTTATTTGCCAGCATGGTCAGCCGGTAGAGTTTACGCTCAAGCGCAACTAATATTGGTTTGAGGGTGTGGCAAAACTCAAACAATGCAGGCTGAAAGCCCAAATTGTTTGAGTTTTGCCACACCCTCAATCTAATTGAATCTCTCTGGAGGGAATATTGTACCGAAGAACATTGGTTGTTGTACTGAAGAACATAGGATATAAGCATATTCGGATTATAATATCCGCCTGTTTAATGCCATTTAATTGAAGTTTTAGAGTTGGTCAGTATCAAATCCAGTACCAGTCAATATAAACTGCAGTACCAATTAATATAAACTGTAGTACCAGTTATATGAAACTCCAGTACCAGTTATATGGTACTGCAGTACCAATTATATGGTACTCGAAAACGGTACTGAAGAAAAGTACAAGTAAGATAATATAATATAAAAACGAAGCCAGCCTCATCCGCAGATGAGGCTGGCTTCGTTTTTTCATGCTTATATAATTTCTCTTTTCGCATTATATAATTCCTTCTTTGCGAAGCTCGTCGGCCACGGTACACAATTCATTGTACCACTCCTGGCCGAATCGTCTAACAAGCGGACCTTCAAGGAATCGGTATACGGGCAATCCCAACTCCTTGCCCTTTGTCACCGCGTCGCGGCACACATCCCATTGATTATAGTTCAGGGCTATAGTTCCGTCCTTAAACTTCTTCTCGCGTATAGGATAGAGCGCGCACGAAATAGGCTTGACAAATGAGGTCTTGCCCTGGCGATAGGCACGTTCAAGAGCACAAAGGCAGCATCCGTTCTCGTAGCATGTGAATACGCAGTCCTTGCCGCCAACAATGCTTGTTACAAGGTCGCCGTCGCGGTCTGTGTAGGCCACGCCTTGGCGGTCGACAACCGACTGGGCTTGTGCTGACATGTCGCCCCAAACGGTGTCCAACGCATCCTCAATGCCGCCAATCTCGTCGAGAGTTACGGGTGCACCGGCATCGCCCTCAACACAGCAAATGCCTTTACACTTGTCGAGGTCGCAGCAGAATTGTTCTGTGAAGATGTCGGACGACACAAGAATGTTGTTTACATCTATTATCATTGTCTTTGTTTCTTTTTATTGTTCTTTCTCTTTATCGCGTTAGGGGTGCTTGCCTTAGGCCTTCTACCACTCTATAGGCTTTTCTCCATGTTCTGCAAGCCATTGGTTGCAGCGCGAGAAATGGTGGTTGCCAAACCATCCACCACGGTTGGCAGACAGCGGTGAGGGATGAACCGACTCGAGTATAAGGTGCTTTGTACGGTCTATCAATGCAGCTTTGCTGCGTGCGTATCCTCCCCAAAGTATAAACACAATATGGTCGCGTTCGGCCGACAAGGCACGTATGGCGGCATCGGTAAACAGCTCCCAACCGTGTCGCTGGTGCGATGCAGCCTGGTGGGCACGTACTGTAAGGGTGGCGTTGAGCAATAATACTCCTTGACGAGCCCAGCGCGAAAGGTCGCCTGAAGCTGGTATAGGTGTGCCTATATCTTGTTGTATCTCCTTGAAGATGTTCTGTAGCGACGGCGGCAGAGCCACACCATCGGCAACGGAAAAGCTTAATCCCATTGCCTGACTCGGTTCATGGTACGGGTCCTGACCTATTATCACCACCTTGACATCGGTGAATGGACACAGATTGAAGGCATTGAAGATGAGCTTGGCAGGCGGATAACACGTCTGTGTGGAATATTCGTGGCGCACAAAGTCTACAAGCTGGGCAAAGTAAGGTTGCTCAAACTCGGCTTGCAGACGCTGGTGCCACGAAGGTTCTATCTTTACATTCATGATAAGTCAAATGTTCTTGGCTTACTTGATTATCTTTACTGTCTCGCCGTTAGCCATCTTCACGATGTTCAAGCCTTTCTGCATAGCTGGCAACTCACGGCCTGAGAGGTCGTAGATGCGTGAAGTCTGGGCAGAGGCAGTAGATACCGAGTTGATGCCAGTTGTAGATGATGACGACTCGAACTTGGCAGTAACGTCCATTTCTGTTCCTAACAAGTTAACATGAATATTGCTGAGTTCGGCAACCATCTTGCCGTCCTTGATTGTGGCTTTCATTGTGATGAGCACCTTACCACCGAGCGCGGCAGCCATTTCACTATTGGTAACAGGAGCCTCTACATTGTTTGTTGTCAGTACTATTGTACCGTCTTTTTCCTCAGCATTTAGACCTTTGGTTATTGTTACATCGCCAATAACAAGTTCGCCAAAAGAGAACTGTTGAAGCACAAACTGGTATGTGCCGTCGTCCATCTTGCTGAATACCACGGTGGCAGCGTCTGAATTGTCGTCTATTTCAGGTATTGTTTCAAAGCCTACTGCTATCTTTCCCTGGAATGTTGTTGTCTCTACTGCTGTTGCTGCGTTGGCTGCAAATGCTACAACCAATGCAATTGCTGAAAGTAAAAATCTCTTCATAACTGTAGTGTTTTTAAAATGTTATAAGTTTGCTTGTATAATATAATGTATATGGGGAGCTTGTATTGGGTTGTTTACTTGAGTTTGTATATTAATCCCACGCTTCCATAGATAGGATAAAGCTTCTGCGAGATAGTCTTAAAGTCTTTCTGGAAGATAGCACTTAGTCCCCAAGATAGATCGGCATACATACCCAGGCGATGCGAAAAATACCAGTCGGCACCAACATCAACACCAAACTGCCAATGGCGTAGATTGTCGGTAAAGTCATAGTCGCCACGTTCGCCCTCATCATGACCTAATTCCACCTTTTGTCCAGTTGGGTCGCCCTCGCGCAGATATCCATCGTAGGCATATCCGGAGAAGTCGTTGGACATAACATATGAGAAGTAGGGACCTGCCTTAAGACGCAACTTGTCCGAAACGTTGTAGGCAGCCTGGATGGGCATGGTTACCATCCACTGTTCTACCTTTGTCACCACGTTGCCAGTAAACATACCCTCTATTACCTGGTCGCCGTAGCGCATCTCCATGTGATAGTTCTTTACCTTGGCATCGGTCTCCATTCCCTTGTTCTCGTAATGGAATCCGGCTATTATGCCCCATTGTTCGGTAAGGGGTTTGTAAGTGTCAAGACCTAGAAGACTGTTGTTCTTAAGCTTGAACTTGTCCAACGAGCGTATTTCGGCAGGCATGCCTACCGGAGCAGTACCGCCTATGTTGTAACCAAGACGAACTTGATAGTGCAGGTTGTCGAATATATCGATGCCAAAGCTCTGTACTGCGCACAGCGCGAGTATAAGGGCTGAAAGGATGTATCTTTTCATTTCTTTGTTGCAGTATAATTGTTTACTATTCCATTATCACTTTCACCTCGTCTATAAGCAGTTCGCTGCCTACAGCACCCACAAATTCGGCACCTCCTGTGCTTGATGTGAACACTACAGCCATGCTATATCCTCCGTTGGCAAGCACCTGAGGGTCGAAGTTGGCAATGTATTTAAAGTTCTCGCTAAACTTTTGCCAACCGCCTTCAGTCTTGTCAAAAGGTCCGACAAGGGCTAAAGCCACAATCTGGTCGCTTGTCTTTACGTTCGATCCATCGAGATAGAATGGTGTGCCATCTGCTTTAGTGTTGCGGAAGAGCACGGCATATATGTCGCCTTGGTCGATGCCAGGCACCACCTCGCCTGCCTTATTTGTTATGGTATTGCCAGGTGTGTACTGGTAGTAGCCAGTTAAGACAATAGGTTTCTTGCTTACAACACAGTAGGGACCATCGCCAAAGTGGGTGGCTTCGAGAGGACGCTTGGTAGCGACATTCGTGTTGAATGAGCCAGTAAATAGGTTTCCGGCAGCTATAGGCATCTTGAATATCTTGCCTGCTTCGCCGGTAGAGCGTGTTGTAAGCTTAACAGCCTTGCCCTCGTAACCGTTGTCGAATGGTGCTGTAGGATATTCTTCGGGAGTGGCTTTTCCGCCTACTATGGCAAAACCTCCGTTGCCCGAAGCCCAGTTGAGCATGTCTGTTCCGTCTTCGGTCTTATCGGTCCAGATATAGTAGCGCTTCTTGCCCGACTCGAGGAAGAAGTTTTCGAAGCTGAAATATGTAGCTGCTGATGTCTTTTCGTCGAATCGCACGTTGTATGTCTTTTGCCAAGAGCCGTCCTCGGATGTAACAGTATAGCTTACGCCACCTTGCGAGAAGTCGTGTGTAGAGCCGTTGTCAGGCGATATGGTTGCTCCTTCTGTGATGTGGAATTGTGGTGCAAGGGCAGTAAGGTCGGTGCCTTTGCGCACAGAGAATATCACGGTGCGTGCAGCTTCATTGGTTGTGGCAATGCTGTCTGTAGGCTTGACAAACATTTCAAGTGGGTTGTCGGCGTGCAGATATGCCATTTCGATGTCGCATTCGGCGTTAAGGGGTTCGTCCTTAAAGCACGATGTAAGCAGCGAGCAAGCTGCTGCGAATATTAAAAGATTGAGTTTTGACATTTAAAGCGCTTGTTTTATTCTTGGTTTGTTGCACGTTCTGTATGTTTTTTTGAGTTATCCGTATGGGACAGCAAATAATGATATAGAACGCTTATACACATTATATTATATATTATTAAGTTGCAAAGATAGGTTATTTTGGGCACTGTGCCAAGACTTTTAATTATTTTTTTAGGTTAAGTAAAAAGGGTGTGTCGCTACACACCCTTATGTTTCTTTTGCTATTTTACGCTAAAGCGATAGAAGCTAATATTTTCTTTCAGTTCGGAGATACGACCCTTTGATGTGGATACATGTACAAAGTTGTATTCGGGATGACGTTCGGCAAGTACCTTGAAGTCGTCCTCCGAAACAACGAGTACTCCCTTCGTTGGTGTTTTCTTCTCTACAACAACCTTGTTGTTTACCATTGTTCTTACTGGCTTCTCAAACTGGTCGAGCTTGTCACCAAGATAGAAGTCGGCACCGAAGAAGTGCATCATCGGGTCGTTAACAAATTGGTATAACGGCTCATTTGGGAATGTTTGCTGTATGTATTCGGCCATTGGACGCAACGACTTGGTGTTGAGTACCGTGGGCTGATATATTCCGTCGAGTGCCATCATAAGCACAACAAGTGGCATAAACAGACAGTAGGCCATGATGTGCTTCTTGTCGCGGGTGTGCTTGCCGAATGCCAAGTATATGCTGTCGGCTGCTGTTATAAGAGGCAATAACATCAATATGAATGGCAAAAGACCTAACTGGGTGTCGCGCAAAGCGTGCAACATGGCTAAATTCTGGGCTGCATGCTTGCCGTGGAAAATAGTATCGGGCACAAGTCCGAAGCGTAATGCACCATAAACCAATGTTATGATAACGCCAATCGAGGCTATTACGCATACATATGTACGTAGCACTCCGCGTCGGTTAGAGTTCCACAGCCATTCTATGTACTGGGCAATGAGCACAGCCATAAATGGATAGCACGGCAACAGATATACGCTGCGCTTGCTTGACGGCAGACAGTAGAAGAACAATACGAGTAGGAACGATAGCCATGTGAAGAGTTTTACGGGTGGTATCTGCATAATGCGGATGCGCAGCTTCTCTCCCGTCTTTCTACACTTCAGTCCCTTCCAGGGTTTGGCAAATAGCGAGAATAACAGCAATAAAGTCCAAGGCAACCAACCAGTAGACAGCGTGAAGAAGTTGTATGGGAATGAGTGCTCGTGCGACTCGTAGCTCATTGAGCCTGTCATACGGCCTATGTTCTCCTCGTATACAAGGTCGAGGAAGTGTTGTCCGCCTTCTATCCATGCCGCAACATACCACATTAGGGGCAGAATGCACGACAAAAGTCCGCAACATACAAACTTGAAGAAGGTTTTCCAGAAGTGCTCGCCACGCAGCAACATAAACACGCCCATAACAAAGCAAGGCAGAATAAAGCCTACAGGTCCCTTTGTCAAGGTTGCACAACTCATGCATAGTACAGCCAATACGGGCACTCCGTGGCTTCCACGTTCCCACCAGCGATATAGCAACAACAATGCACCGACGGTGAATGCTGTAAGCATCATATCCACACGGCAGTTTGTTCCGGCACGATGTACCTCAAACGATGTTAACAACAGCAATGCCGAAGCTACGGCTACGTTGGTAGACATACGTTTGCGGTAGAAGCAGAAGCAGCATATAGTCATTGCTATTAGCGATAATGCCGATGGCAGACGCGATGTATATTCGTTCACTCCTCCTGTCAATAGCGACAGCACGGCTATGCAGTAGTGGAAGAATGGTGGCTTATATGGAATATCCATGCCGTTGTTTACGGGCAAAATCCAATTGCCGTCCTTAAGCATTGACAATGCCACTACAGCTTCACGCGGCTCGCCTTTGGTGTTGAAGTCGCTCAGACCGAGGAACGGCAGCAGCATAAGCATTGCTACTATGACGACTATCAAGAGTGAAAGGTTTTTGTCTAAGAACTTCATATAATTAGTTTTATTATTGATGAGAAAGCTTTACTTCTTCTTGTTTTTGCCCTGCTTTTTGTCTGCTTTGCCTTGCTTATCTTCCGCCTTCGATGTCTTAGTATCTTCCTTGTTAGGCTCAAGCAACTTGCGGTATTCGGCTTCGTTCTTAAGAAGTTTTACAGCCTCAGCCATCTGTTTGTCTGTACGTAGAGCGTTTTCTATCGATCCACGCTCGAAGTAGTAGGCAGAAAGGATGTCGGCAGCAATCATTTCCTTAATCTTCTGCTTGTTGTATGGATAGTCGAGATCTTTGGCTATGTTGTGCTTCAGCTTCTTTGATAATGCCTCAAACTCATCCTTGGCATCTTCGTAATATCCCTCAAAACGTGCAAGCTTCTCAAGGTCCTTGAGATACTTCTCGCTAACCTGGTCGTATGTGAATCCACTCTTTATAACCAGATCCTTGAATTGTTCGTAGTCCTGGTCGGACAGTTCAAACTCTGAAGGCTTGGCAATAGTAGGATGCTTGGCAATATAGTCTATCTCGTAGTTCAAGAGAATGTCGGTAGTGTCTACTCTTGAGAGATAGAAGGCAATGTTAGGCAACGAGTCGGGTTGCACCTCCATATCAGGCTTTATTCCACCTCCATCGCGCACTATGCGACCTGCTGCAGTACGGAATTCGTGTGTAAGCGAGTCGGCAACCTCTTTGGCCACATATCCGTTGTCGGTATGTTTGTAAGAGCGAGCTTGTATGCAGCGTCCTGATGGAATATAGTATTTGGCCGTTGTAAGTTTAAGCTTGCCGTTGTAAGGCAGAGGTACATTAGGCACCTGTACCAATCCTTTGCCATAGGTACGTGTTCCAAGTATCACGGCACGGTCGAGGTCTTGCAATGCACCACTTGTTATTTCGCTGGCGCTTGCTGTTCCATCGTTTACAAGTACTACGATAGGCATAACGGTGTCGATAGGTTCGACGGTAGTGTTGAATACCTGACGCGACTCCTTAACCTTGCCACGCATCTCAAGCAGTTGCTTTCCCTTAGGTATGAACATGTTCAGAATCTGAATGGCCTCTTGTACAGAACCACCGCCGTTGTTGCGTAGGTCGAGCACCAGTCCCTTCATACCTTTATTACGCAGGTCGATAAAAGCACGGCGCACATCCTTGGCGCTGCCTTCAACATATTGGTTATATCCTATGTAGCCTATATTGTCGGGTTGCATACCGTAATAGGGTATGTATGGCATTTGTATGGCACGTCGCTGAACCTTGAAAGTGAGTTTCTTGCCAGTAGAAGGGCGTTGTATCTTCAATACCATAGTAGTTCCGGCATCGCCACGCAGGTGGTCGCTTACATATGCGGTGGTCTTGTCTTCCATCGACTCGCCGTCAATACTAAGTATGATGTCGCCCTTTTTTAGTCCAGCTTCTGCAGCCGGCATACCCTCATAAGGCTCGTTGATAACGACGCGCTTACGGGTAAAACTATAGCTGATAACAGAACCAATGCCGGCATACTTGCCCGTCATCATCTGCTTATATTCACCAACCTTGTCTTCAGGATAATACTCGGTATAAGGGTCTAACGAACCGAGCATTGCACGAATGGCAGTGCCCACAGCTTTGTCGGCATCGAGCGTGTCCACATACATAAGGTCGAGATTACGGTATATGGCGTTGAACACGTCGAGATTCTTGGCAACACTAAAGTTGTGGTCGCTGGTGTTCTGCGCTGAGGCGAGGATTGGGGTGATGATTAAGACGGATAAAAAGAATAATAGCTTCTTCATTTCGTTGACGTTAATTCTTAAGTGTTCGTATAATAGACGCTAATTTCTTAAGAAACTATACGTCCATTATACGAACAGAATATTAAATGTGTGTTATGCGTTACTTAACGCCCAGTTCCTTAAGCAGGCGGTCAGCATGGCCCCACTTGTCCATAAGGTATAGCATGTAGCGGATATCCACACCTATGGTGCGGGCAAGACGCTTGTCAAACCAGATGTCGCCTGATAGCGAGTCCCAGTTACCATCAAAGGCAAGACCTATAAGGTTGCCATTTCCGTCGAACATAGGAGATCCAGAGTTGCCACCAGTGATATCGTTGCTTGTTAGGAAGCAGAGATGCAACTTGCCAGTGCCCTTGTCGGTGTACTTGCCAAAGTCGTTAGAAGAGAGAAGCTGCTTCATGATAGGCTCTGCCTGATAATCAATCTTGCCCTTCTCACCCGATTCCATCTTGCGAACAAGCGATGAAGCATCTGTGTAATAGCCTGAAGGATTGCCTCCGAGAAGATAACCGCCTACCTGACCATATGAAAGACGCATAGTGAAGTTGGCATCTGAGTAGTGTGGCAATTCTTGCTCCATACGAATCTTTGCATCGCATAGATAGCGCTCCTGCTCAGATATAGAATCGCGTAGAGGCATAAGCTGTTCGCGACATTTTTTCATCATCTCGTTGAGCTGTTTGCCATACTGATAACCTGGATCTTTGGCAAGAGCTTTCTCTGTAAGTGTTATCTTCTTGCCGCTCTTCATCACGATAGATGTAGCATACAGCCAGTCAACATACTTGTGCGAGTCGCCACCAAATTTCTCCTCAATTGTCTTGTAGAAAGCAGGAAGCTGGTCGGCAGGTACATACTTGCGGAAGTTGTCGATAAGTACAGCTTGTACATCCTTGTCAAGAGCCTCGTCCCACTCGTTGCTGTTATTCTCGAAAGTAAAGGTGTTCTTGCCCTTCTTTGCAGCTTTGCTGTTCTTTGCCGGAACCATTGATGCAAGACGTATTGCACGTGAGTTAAACTCTGATGTGCGGTAGAACGATTCGCGCAGAGCGGTAAAGTCCTTTGTAACGTCAAACTGTTTTGCATAAAGCTGAGCCATCTTGTCGAAGTCGAGTTTGCCTTTGAGGTATCCTGTCCACTTCTGGTATGTCATGATGCGGTCCTCAAAGTCGGCCTTCTGACGGATTATGCCAACAGAGTCGATACACTTGTTCATACCAAGAGAGTTCTTCCAATAGTTGGAACTCTGGGCATACTTAGAATCGTACTTGATGCGTACGCCCTCATCGGCACGCATGTGCTTAATCATAACATCCTGCTTAACGCCACGCACCTGAGCTCGAGGAGCGTTCTCAGCGTCGCGCATCTGACGTATTCCATAGCTTGAAAGGTAGCGTTCGGTAGAACCAGGATAACCTATAGTCATGGCAAAGTCGCCTTCCTTGTATCCGTCTAACGATACCTTTGTCCAATGTTGTGGACGATAAGGTACGTTGTCCTTAGAGTATGCGGCAGGTCCATTTGTCTTTGGATCGGCATAGATACGGAATACAGAGTAGTCGCAAGTCTGGCGTGGCCACATCCAGTTATCGGTCTCGCCACCAAACTTACCCATTGACTTAGGTATGGTAAATACAAGACGCAAGTCGTTGAATGTACGGTAGGTAGTGGCATAATATTTATTACCCTCGTAGAACGGCTTGATTTCGAGGTCAAGACTTGGGTCCTTGGCATGTACCTCTTTTATCATCTCGTTCTCTACCTGATCGAGCAACTTCTCTCTCTGCTCGTTGTTCATCTCCTTAATGCCACGCTTCTCCAGTTCGGCAGTGATGTCCTTCTGCTCCACCATAAAGCTTACGAACATACCGTCGTTAGGCAACTCCTCTGCGTATGTCTTGGCATAGAAGCCGTTGAGCATATAGTCGTGCTCTACAGTAGAATGTGAACGTATAGCCTCAAAGCCACAGTGATGGTTGGTAAATACAAGTCCGTCTGGCGATACAACGACACCTGAGCAATAGCCAGAGAAGTTGACAACCGACTTCATAATGGCATCGTCGCCCTTGTAGAGCTTGTCGTAAGGAGCCGAGAATCCGTACGATTTCATTTGCTCGTACACTGCCTGTGGCAAGTTGTAGAGAGTCCACATGCCTTCATCGGCATGAGCGGCAGCACCAGGCAACAACATGGCGGCTGCGAGAAGTAGATTCTTTTTGTTCATTGTTTTTATTTATATTGTTATTGATTACACTTTCTTTAATAGTTTCTTTATAGGCAGGTCGTGATACACGATATGTCCTATGAACATCAGTATCAGCAGAGTGTTTACGGCTAAGGCCCATAACTGCGGTAGATGTTCGTTGGCAAGGTTCATGCATACGTAGAAGATGGCTGTTATAGCCACATATACCGTTATCGACTTAAGTGGATAGTTGATAGGGTACTTCTTCTGACCTACGAGGTAGGATAGAACCATGGCGGTGCCATAGCCTGCTACACCTCCCCAAGCGCAAGCCATATAGCTGTACTTAGGTACAAACAACACGTTGACAAGTACAAGTACAAGGCATCCTACTCCAGAGAACCATGCGCCATATATTGTCTTGTCGATAAGCTTGTACCAGAATGAGAGGTTGAAGTATATGCCCATCATTATCTCGGCAGCCATAACGATTGGCACTACACGCAAACCTGGCCAGTAGCTCTCGTTAGGTATTATGAAACGCAAAATGTCGAGGTAGGCAATGACAACGAGGAATGCCAACAAGGTGAAGATGATGAAGAACTTCATAGCCTTGGCATAGGTGTCGCGGTTGTCCTTGTCCTTAGCCTTGCCAAAGACAAATGGCTCGTAAGCGTATCTGAATGCCTGTGTTATCATAGCCATAATCATTGCAATCTTGGTAGCGGCGCCATATATGCCAAGCTGTGTCTTCTCGTCGGTTCCATTGTATAGATACGGGAATATAATCTTGTCGAGTGTCTGGTTCAAGATGCCTGCAATGCCTAATACAAGCAAAGGCCATGCATAGCGCAGCATACGTCGCCATAGCTTTACGTCGAAACGCCAGCGGAAGCCTGTAAGCTCACGCCAGAAACACAGCAACACTACTGCTGTACATATAAGGTTGATGTAGAACACCATACCTACGTCTACCGTAAAGTGCTCGTCGTATAATCCGAAGGGATTAAGCTTCATGGCGGGCAGCACAATTAGGTACATCAGGTTGAGCACAATGTTGAGTATGATGTTTACCAACTGCAGGGCTGCAAACTTAAGTGCTTTCTTTTGATAGCGCAGATAGGCAAATGGTATACATTTAAAGGCGTCAATAGCTACACATACAAACATTACAGCCACCCAACTCTCGTGGTCGGGATATTTCATGAACGTTGCTATCTGCGGCAAGAATGCGAAGACGAGTGCCACGAACAGAACTGCTGTTGAGCCTACAGAGATAAGAACAGTAGAATATACTGTCTGTGGATTCTCTTCTGTCTTGTTTACGTAACGGAAGAATGTTGTCTCCATGCCGTATGTTAGTATGACAAGCAACAATGCTGTATAGGCATAGATGTTGGTTACGACACCATATTGTCCGCCACTTGCGGCGAATGCTGTCGTTTGAATTGGCACCAGCAGATAATTAATAAATCGGCCAGCTATACTGCTAAGACCGTAAATGGCGGTGTCTTTTGCAAGAGATTTTAAATTTGCCATAGTTGAAAAGTAAAAAAGTAAAGAAGTAAAAAAGTAAAAAGATTAGGTTGTACGTTTACCATACAGTCTTTTTCGCCAATCTTTATACAATTCTACTTGGTTTACTTTCATTTTACATTATTTTTATTCTTTATTTTATTAACGATATTCACCAATGTTCCAGTTATGGTCTTAGCATCATTAAGCATCGACTCATATTGTTTAGGCGATATTAAATCAGTTTCGTAAAGCAATTCAAGCCAGTATATAGTTTCGGCAGCTTCTTTTAAAGCGATGCTTAATTTGTTTATATAGTCAGCATCACTTTTGGCAAACTGGCTTTCTGCAATATTGGCTCCTATACTTGTTCCGCAGCGGTATATTTGTTTAGACATTACATATTCTTTTTTCCCCTCTTTAAGATATATGTATAGTTTTATAATTCTCAATGCGAAATTCTTGCTCAATTCATAAACAACGCTCCTCCCCATCCCTTCTTTTTTTATTGTATTATTGTATTCCTTTTCCCTTTCCCTTTTTACTTTTTTACCTTTTTACTCTTTTACCTTTAAAAGAACATATAGCATATCGCTATCGCCGCCACTACTCCTGCCAAGTCGGCAAGCAAGCCGCAAGCTACAGCATGGCGTGTGTATCTTATGCCCACACTACCAAAGTAGACAGCGAGGATATAGAATGTAGTATCGGTAGAGCCTTGGAATACGCAAGCCAGTCTGCCTACAAATGAGTCGGCACCATATGTAGTCATAGCGTCTACCATCATACCTCTTGCACCACTGCCCGAAAGCGGTTTCATAAAAGCTGTAGGCAATGCTCCTACAAAGTCGGTATTGCCGCCAAGGGTAGATACAAGCCACTTAATGCCATCTATAAGCATATCCATAGCACCCGAAGCTCTGAATACACCTATGCCCACAAGTATAGCCACGAGATAGGGAATGATGCGCACGGCAGTTGTGAATCCTTCTTTTGCTCCTTCTATAAAAGCGTCGTACACGTTAAGCTTCTTCCTCATTCCAGCAAGGATAAACACCACAATTATTAGCATCAGCAAGATATTAGCCACCGATGTGCTGACAACATTCATCTGTGCTTTGTCCATCTGTGCAAATCCCCATATAATACCAGCCACCACAGCCGACATACCTCCTAAGGTAAGGAGCATTGTGCGGTTTAAGAGATTGATGCGTTGGTATATAGATGTAACCACAATGCCCGCCAATGTAGAGAAGAATGTTGCGAGCAATATTGGTACAAATATATCGGTAGGTTGTGCTGCACCCATCTGTGCACGATATACCATTATGGAGACAGGTATCAATGTTAGTCCTGATGTGTTGAGCACGAGGAACATAATCATTGGGTTTGTTGCAGTATCCTTCTTAGTGTTAAGTTCTTGCAATTGCTCCATAGCCCTCAGACCAAGTGGTGTGGCAGCGTTGTCTAATCCAAGCATATTGGCAGCCACATTCATGAAGATACTACCAGTTACTGGATGTCCCTTCGGAATATCAGGAAACAGACGTGTGAATACTGGCGACAGTACCTTTGCCAATACATTCACCACGCCTCCTTTTTCACCTATCTTCATTATACCGAGCCATAAAGACAGCACACCAGTAAGTCCGAGTGATATCTCGAATGCTGTCTTAGATGAATCGAATGTAGAGTTCATCATTGCCGGAAATACCTCAACATCGCCCATAAACACCAATCGTACCGTTGCGATGACGAAGGCTATGAGGAAGAAGGCTATCCAAATGTAGTTTAGTACCATTGTCTATGATGTTTTGCCTGTATATTAAGATGTATATATATTAATTTGCAAAAGTACATCAATAAATTGGAAACAGAAAATTAACGCGCTATAAACATTGCCGTAGTGTGTCAAATTATCGAATATTATGCTGTTATGGCTGTCTATAGGGTTGTAAATAATCGGTTATTCTTTCGTCATGCTTGTCTCGTCAAACAATATATGTTTCGATTTCAAACAAATATAATATTTTAAGTATTAAAAAATACAAACATAATAAGTGTTTTGAATATTCTTTGTATATTTGCAACCTATTCGCTTATAAATGATACGAAGTGTTAATTTCGATTTTTTTTATTAAACCCTTTATTATATGACAAAACGACTACTCTTATCGGCACTTTTCGCCACAGTGTTTGCTCTGTTCAGTTATGCTCAGGACAATAACGACGCACTCACTACAGTTTTCAGTGAGAACTTCGATGCCTTTACCGAAGGTTCGGAGGATGCTCCAGGCACGACAGATATCTCTGGATATACTGGCAAGCTCAAGAAAACAATAGGTTGGAATGGTTCTAAGGTTTACGAGGCAGGCGGCAAACTCCTTATTGAAGATGGCGGCAATTTGCAGACAAGCAGGTACAACCTCTCTGCCAACAGCGGTATCTTCAAACTTTCAATGCGTGTAAAGAGCAAGGACAGTTATGGTTCTTACTTCACTGTAAAGGTTGGTTACAGTACAACCAAGAATGTTCTTATCGATGGCGATGGATGGAAAGATGTTGCTATTGTGCTTGATGGAGGCAAGTCAAGTACGCAGATAACAATAACATCCATAATGGGTGGCTACTTAATAGATGAGATTAAGGCAGAGACAGGAGCTTCGCTTGTAGGTGTTCCTGAAGCTATGCAGCCTTCTCAGGCCGATGGCACATCGTTTACAGCCAAGTGGGACAAGGCTGCAGCCGCAAGCGTATATCTACTTGATGTATATTCTAAGGCAGAAAATGGCGACAAGAACTATGTATTACACGATGAGGAGGTTAAATCTTCATCGGCATATCAAACAACTATTACACGCAAGGTTACGGGTCTTGACGCTAACACTACCTACTATTTCCAGGTACGTGCACGCAATGCCAATGGCAATATTTCCGACTATTCTAAGGAGATAAAGGTTATTAAGGTGTTGGAGAGCATAGCTGCTCCTAAGGCTTTGCCTGCTACTGATGTTACTGCTACATCGTTTACAGCCAACTGGGAAGCCGTAGCCGAGGCTAAGAGCTACAATGCATCATTGTATTGTACAAAGACACTTGCTGAAGACGCAACTGTAAATGTTATAACCGAGGATTTCTCTAAGATTACAGTAGGTTCTCTTGAGTCTATAGAGTTCGGACTCCTTTCTGGTTATCTCAACGATTATACCAATACGCCAGGTTGGTATACCGAGAATCCTGCCTTTGCAAATGGCTATTTGGCTCTGGCACCATTCTCTGGCAATGGTCTTGTGCGCACTCCTGCCCTCGATCTTGCTTTGGCTAACGGTGCATTTAGTGTAAACATTAATATGGCTGAAGGCGCATACGGTAGATATTATGCCGGATACAAGGTTACATTCAATCTTTATGACGGCAATACCGAAACTCCAGTTGAGACAAAGACCGTTACACTTGAGCAAGGTTTCAAGGATTATACAGTAGAGTTTACAAAGGGCACAAAGGAGTCGTATGTAGAGATTGTTTATGGCGGTGATAATAAACTCTTCATCGACAATATAGCCGTTGCACAGAAGCTTGCCGCTGGCGAAAGCTATACACAACTTGTTGAGACAAAGGAGAAAATTGAAGGTACAAGTTGCACATTTGATGCCGATCTTGCCAACAAGAGCAACGCTTACTATTATGTTGTTGAGGCTGTAGGCGAGACTGTATCAAGCGACAGCGAGATTGTAGACATATACTCTGTTCCATCTAATACTGTAAATGTAGTATACGATGCGGCAACAAGTATAAGCCTTGCTCCGGCTCAGGCATCAGCCAATGTAGCAGTTCAGGGTGGCAAGGTTGTAGTTACATTGTCAGCCGATGCTCCTGTAGCAGTATACAGCCTTGGTGGAAACCTCATTGCCAATATTGCCGCTAAGGCAGGTGTAAACACTATCGACACAGCCGAGCGTGTAGTCATTGTAAAGGTGGCTGGCAAGGCTTATAAGGTAGCAAAATAAAACATAGAAAATAATAAGAACAATATGAATAAGCAGAAACTATTTATGGCGCTTCTGCTTGGTCTTACCACTTACAATGCTTCTGCCTCTCCAGTAAATCGTGCTGAGGCAGAACGCATTGCAAAGAGTTTCATGCAGAAAGGGCGCAACGCTGTTGTGCCCTTTCGTCTTTTAAAGACCAACGCTGCTAAAGCCAAGAATGTTGCTGGCACAGATGTCCAGCCTTACTATGTGTTCAACTCAACTGCCTCTAATGGTGGTTTCGTCATTGTCAGCGGTGAGGACCGCTTTGCCACTGTACTTGGCTATTCGGATAAAGGTACATTCTCCATAGACGATGCTCCTGACAATGTGCGCCAATGGATGCAACAATATGCCCGATATGTTGAGGCTTATTGGGCTAATCCTAATCTTGTAGCCAAATCACAATCGGTCGAAGCCGAAAGCAATGTTGTGGTGGCTCCTCTACTTGACAAGATAGAGTGGGGACAGGATTATCCATTCAACCTCCAGTGTCCTACATATACCGATGCAGGCAAGACGGTACACTATTATACGGGATGTGTGGCTACTGCTGCTACACAGATTATGCGTTTTTGGAAGTATCCAAAGCACGGAACAGGCGAGAAAACTTATACCGCAAAGGGAATGACACTTTCTGCCGACTTTGGTTCTACAACATACGATTGGGCTAATATGCTTGAGGCATATCCTAAAGGAGAGACATCGTTCACCCCAGCGCAAACCAAAGCAGTAGCTACACTTGCTGCCCAGTTTGGTGTAGCAGTTGAGATGGAGTACGAAAAGGCTGGCAGTGGTGCTGTGCCTATGCTCGTGCCGGCTGCATTGAAGAACTACTTTGGCTACGATAAGCGTACCACAATGCTTAAGCGTAGCTACTATTCCACCTCAGAATGGATGGACATAATGCGCAATGAGCTTGACGCCGGACGTCCAGTATATTATGGTGGAGCAAGCGATGCGGGTAGTGGCGGTCATGCTTTTGTGGCAGATGGCTACGACTCTAATGGTTATGTGCACATCAACTGGGGATGGTATGGCAAGAGCAATGGCTTCTTCCTTATCAATCGTCTTAATCCTGACGATCTTGGCGAAGGTGGCGGCAGCGGTGGTTACAATCTCGACCAAGAGATGGTCATAGGTATTCAGCCACCTACAACAAGCACCGATGATACTTTATGGCCACTCTACGGACCAACACGTCTGAGTATCATACCTACAGGCAACACATTCACGTTGATGACATATCTTGAGAATCTTGTTCCTGAGGCATTCAACGGCACACTGGCTGCTGTAGTAACCAAGGACGCAAAGGTGCTTAGTGTGCTTAAGGAGGAGAGTGTAAGTGTGGCTGCATACAAGAACGGCAATTCGGGTACAACAAGTGTAACAATGCGCGATATCCCGTTAAAGGTTGACGGATTAGCAGATGGCGACTATGAGGTGCGCTTTGCCTTCAAGGCTAAGGATGCCAATACATGGCAAGTATTACGCCATTACAACGGACTTCCACGTTATGCCGACATGACTGTAAGTGGTGGTAAGGGTACAATTATTGGTATACATGCCATCAAGCCTAATGTAACTCTGTTGGAACAGTTAAAGTCTGACGGCACCTTGCATGCCGGAGGCAAGGCTCTTATTACGGCACATGTACGCAACAACAGTACAGACATCCGACTAAAGAATGTAGTGATACGTTTCCAGTCTATTGACAATCCTGCTATGTATGGCGAGTCGTCTGCATCGGTTAGTGTATATGATGAGAGCGAGGCATTGTTGCAATTGCTTATTGATGTAGACGAGAAACTGAAGCCTGGCAGATATGAGGTGACTGCTTATGAGAAGGGTTTTGCCGATTATCCATTTGATGATTCTGCTGTAGGACGTGCTTGTATGGAGATAGTCTCAGCTTCTGACAAGCCAGTGCTGCGTGCCACAACTCCAGTGGTATGGCAGAATAAGGAGGGAGAGAAGAAAGCCCTGCAAGGTGATGATGTGCTGATGGCTGTTAATGTGCGCAACTACGGCGTGTCTGGTACTGCTGGTATTGTGGCTCATATGCGCGATGTAAACAATGTCGACCGCGACTTTGTTTTCCTACAGACTAACGTTACCTTGGACAAGGGCAAGGATGCAAATGTACAGTTCTATCGTCGAATGGTGGTCGATCCTGCTACATACGAGGTTTGGTTCAGCGGTGTTGATGCTGATGGCAAGGAGCTTGTTATCGACAACTACACTTCGCCTACATACATAACTGTGGAAGAAAATCCTGAGCTTAGTCTTAGCGTTACCGACACACAGATGCCGTCATGGCTTATCATAGGCGAGAAGACGCCAGGCAGTGTTACATTGCATGCTCAGAAGAATTTCACGGGCACTATATACGTGCGTGTACGCCAGCTTACCAACAAGAGTGGAGAGATTGTTACAATGGCAAGCAAGTCTCTTAAGGCTGGTGAGGATGTAAAGCTTGCGTTCAACTACAAGCCTTCCGTGGCTGAGGGTACATATATGCTCATTGTGGAGACTAAGGAGAGTGGTGTAGAAAAGGCTGTTGGTGGTTGCGACAATTACTATCGCCTAATAAACATTGGCACCAAGACAGGCATCGACAACATTGCATCTGATGCTACTTTGAACGGTCGCATACTCTCGTACAGTATATATAATATAGACGGCAGTCTTGTGGCTAACGGCGGTGCCGATGCCTCTGTCGATACACAAAACTTGCAGCTTGGTGTGTATGTACTGAAGGTACGTACCGACAAGGGTTGTGTTACGAAGAAGATAATGAAGCGATAATATTGTGGCTGAAGTTTAGTCCATTATACGAAATAAGGCATTAACGTCAATTACACGTTTTTTTCAAGTGTAATAAGCGTTAATGCCTTATTTGTATAATATATGTTTAATACGCAGGTCTTTTAATCGGCGTCGATAAAGAGCCTTATCCCTTACTTCTTTTTAGGCTTGCGGCGAGCCCATCCCTCTTCAGAGAAGTCAGGCTCTTCGCCTACCAACTTGATGTCAGGATTATTGATAAACTGGCGCCAATCGTCTTGTCTACCACTCTCATATCTTGATGCACCACGCTTGCCACGTTGCGAACGGTTGCGTCCTTCGTCCTCATTGCGACGCTTAGATCGCTTTTCGTATGGAGCAAAATCACTGTTGTCATTACGTCTTGTTGAACGTTTGTAGTCATCAGATCGCTTTGCACTGTTACGGTCAGAGCGACGCGAGCCACCACGCTTGCCTTCTCCAGCGGCAGCATTAGTATCATCAGCATCGTTGCAACGTACGGTGCGGTTGCGATAAGAAGCGCCATTGAGTGCGCGCATCACTTTATCTGCATCCTCTTCAGGTACCTCTATATACGATATACGCGCTAAGAGATCGATGTGTCCTACATCTTGACGGCCGTGTACATTACGGTTTATGAACTGCATAACCTCGCCTGGATAGAAACCATCATCTTTACCAAGATTGATAAATAGGCGGCGATATCCACTCTCTGGAGCTCGCTTCTCGCGCTTTGCAGAACCTGACTTGCGGTCGGAGCGGTCGCGTGATGTAGAAGGCTTAACAATCTCGGGAGCGTTGGCATAATAGTTGAGGAACTTGCCAAATTCAAGCGACACAATCTTCTTCAATATATCCTCCTTGTCGTAGAACTCGAAGTGGCGGTTGATGTCCTCCATGAACGGGGCAATCTGGTCCTCGTCAACGTCCACCTTCTCAATCTCGTCTATTGCCTTGAACAGCTGCTTAGAGCATATCTCTTGAGGTGTAGGCAGCGTACCGTCAACAAACTGCTTGCCTATAATCTTTTCTACCTCGCGCACACGTCCCTTCTCCTTAGTATGTATAATAGAGATAGATGTACCCTTCTTTCCTGCACGTCCGGTACGGCCCGAACGGTGTGTATAGCTTTCGGTATCGCCAGGCATACCATAGTTGATAACGTGTGTCAGGTCGTCAACATCCAAGCCACGTGCAGCAACATCAGTAGCAACAAGCAATTGTGTGATATGTTGGCGGAACTTTTGCATAGTAATATCGCGTTGTTGCTGCGATAGGTCGCCATGTAGCGGTTCGGCATTATAGCCATCGCGTATAAGTTTGTCGGCAACCTCTTGTGTCTCGGCCTTTGTGCGGCAGAACACGATGCCGTATATGCGTGGATAATAGTCCACAATGCGCTTAAGGGCAAGATACTTGTCCTTGGCATTGACCATATAATATATGTGGTTAACGTTCTCGGCACCCTCATTGCGCGAACCAACTACAATCTCCTTATAATCGTTCAGGTAGCCCTTGGCTATCTTCTCAATCTCCTTGCTCATTGTGGCAGAGAAGAGCAGCGTGTTACGGTCGGTAGGAACCGACTCGAAAATCTCGTTAATGCTGTCAGAGAATCCCATGTTAAGCATCTCATCTGCCTCGTCCAGCACAACGTTCTGTACATTGTCAAGCTTGGCAGCGCCGCGATGCATAAGGTCAATAAGGCGTCCAGGAGTGGCCACGATAATTTGCGCACCGTGCTTAAGTGCATGAATCTGGTTGATGATTGATGTTCCGCCATATACAGCCACGATGTTGATGCCCTTGATATACTTGGCAAACGACTTAAGGTCGTCGGCTATCTGTAGACAAAGCTCGCGTGTAGGCGATATGACAATAGCCTGAGTGGTGCGGCTATTAGGATCTGTACGTTGTAGTAGAGGTATACCAAAAGCGGCAGTTTTGCCAGTTCCGGTTTGTGCAAGCGCAATTACGTCGTTGCCGTTGCCTAACAAATAAGGTATTACTTCTTCCTGTACGGGCATTGGATGTTCAAAGCCCAACTCTTCGATGGCGTGACGAATCTCTTCGCTTACGCCCAATTCTTCAAATGTCTTCAATCTAAAATGTTGTTTAAAAAATGTGGATAGGGGTGAATCAAAATAATATCCGACGCTACTCCATAGTCTTCCCCAGCCATGCAACAAGAGGATGTCGTTAGGACAAAACAACTTGAACGAAGACATCAGGTAGCTTCTCGTAAAATAAAAATCCTGAATTCGAGTGCAAAGTTACGCAAAATATTGCGGATTAAGCATATGATTGGGATATATATTTTTAGAAGTTCATTTCCTTTGACAAAATATTCTCCAGCTTCTCTGCCGACAGTCTCAATTGGAATTGTCCCTTTATGGCAACGCTAATACCTCCGGTCTCCTCAGACACAACAATGGCAATACAATCGCTATCTTGCGAGATGCCGAGCGCGGCACGGTGGCGCAGACCTAATTCTTTAGGTATGTCATGGTTGTGCGATACCGGCAGAATACATCCAGCTGCACGAATGCGCTTGCCAGTAATAATCATGGCACCATCGTGCAATGGCGAGTTCTTGAAGAATATGTTCTCAATGAGTCGTTGGTTAATGCGTGCGTCGATAAGGTCGCCCGTGTCTACGATGTCGTCAAGTCGCAAGCCACGCTCTATTACGATGAGCGCTCCCACCTTGCCTCTCGACATGTCCATACATGCCATAACGATAGGCATGATAGTCTCCTTGTCTACAGTCGACTTCGACTTGCTGCCCATAAAGAAGAAACGCATAATGGATTGGAACCTCTGGTGTGCGCCCAACGAATACAAAAAGCGTCGTATCTCTTCTTGAAACAATACGATGAGGCCTATTACACCTACGCTTACCAACTTGTCCATAATGGCTCCAAGCAAGCGCATCTCCAGCACCTGACTAACAAAGAGCCACACCAGCACAAATACTATGATGCCGATGAAGACGTTGAGCGAACGGCTCTCCTTCATCAATCGGTAGATGTAGTAAAGCATCAAGGCGACGAGAAAAACGTCGATTATGTCTTTTATTCCAAAGTCAAACATATGATGAGTTAAGAATTACGAATTAGGAGTTACGATTTTTGGGGGTTACGAATTTGGTGTTTGGAGTTTGCATGCCATCTGGCACACTTCCACAGCCTCCTTCACATCATGCACACGCAATATGGATGCACCTTTCATCAGCGATATGGTGTTGAGCACGGTTGTTCCGTTGAGCGATGTAGTTGGGTCGCCGCCGATAAGACGGTATATCATACTCTTGCGTGATATGCCTACGAGGATGGGCAATTCGAGCTCTTGCAGACGCTCTGCCTCGTTCAGTATCTCGTAGTTCTGATTAAGTGTCTTGCCGAAACAGTAGCCCGGGTCAAGTATTATATCCTTGGCACCCAAGTCGCGCAGGCGTTGCACCTCGGCGGCAAAGTTTATCATCATCTTCTTAAGCGTAGGTTGCACCGACATTAATATATAAGGTACGCGCAAGTCAGCCACAGTCTCAAACATATCACCTTCCTCATGTATCTCTTGACCCACAATACCTGTCAGTCCGCCTTCCGACACATCGTTTATTATATCGGCACCAAACTCCTCCACACATTGGCGTGCAACCAATGGACGATATGTGTCTACCGATACAATAGCGTCGGGTTGCTCGCGTCGTACTATGGCAAGTGCACGCTTAAGACGCTGTGTCTCTTCCTCAACACTTACAACTTCGGCGCCCGGACGTGTAGAGAATGCTCCCACATCTATTATCTTTCCGCCCTCGGCAATAATTTGGTTGGCACGGTCGGCTATCTCAGTCTCTGTCTGCTTGCGGCTACCCGAGTAGAACGAGTCGGGTGTAGCATTTAGTATGCCCATTACCACTGGGCTTGAAAGGTCTACAAGTTGGCCTCTTACATTTATTGTATATTTCATTTTGTTTCTTTTATTTGTAATCGTATGGCAAATTACGCAATAAAAAACGAGACGACCAAATAAAAAGTATATAAAAATAACTACCTTTGCACACAATAAACCCAAGTAATATGGAAATATCCGAATTATACAAAATCTTCACCGAGCATCCCGTCGTAACTACAGATAGTCGCGACTGTCCTGCCGGCTCGTTGTTCTTCGCCCTTAAAGGCGCATCGTTCAATGGCAATAAGTTTGCTTCTGTAGCCCTTGATAAAGGCTGTGCCTATGCAATAGTGGACGAGAGTGAGTATGCCACAGACCCTCGCTGTCTGCTCGTTGACGATTGTCTGCATACTTTGCAACAACTTGCATTGATGCATCGTCGCACTCTCGGTACCCGCATTATAGGCATAACCGGAACCAACGGCAAGACTACAACCAAGGAACTTACGGCTGCCGTGCTTCAGGAAAAGTACAATGTGCTATATACAGCAGGCAACTTCAACAACGATATTGGAGTGCCTAAGACGTTGCTTCGCCTTAAGCCTGAGCATGAGGTTGCTGTGGTGGAGATGGGAGCATCTCATCCTGGCGATATAAAGACCTTGGTAGACATAGTTGAGCCCGACTATGCAATAATTACAAATGTAGGTCGTGCCCATTTGCAAGGTTTCGGCTCGTTTGAGGGTGTTATTCGCACCAAGGGCGAGTTATACGACTTTATGAGAGAGAATCGTTTTGCTTCTGCAACCAATAATGCGCCCGTGCAGCCAGAGCGCGCGGTATTTATAGATAATGATAATCCTCATCTCAACAGTATTGCCAACGGATTGCGCCTTGTGCGCTATGGATGTGCCGATGCTGACAATCTGTATGTGCAAGGACGTGTTACGGGGTGCGAGCCTACACTCAACTTTGAGTGGAAATCTGAGGCAGACGCCACATGGTACGGTGTGAACACCCATCTTATAGGAACATACAATATTGCAAATATGCTTGCTGCCGCCACTATAGGCCTATACTTCGGCGTAAGCGCACAGCAGATAAACCATGCTCTATCGGGATATGTGCCTTCAAACAACCGCTCGCAGTTTGAGCAGACCAAGGACAACCGACTTATAGTAGATGCCTACAACGCCAACCCAACAAGTATGGCTGCGGCATTAGACAACTTTGCCCAGATCAAGGCCGAGCACAAAATGGTGATTATTGGTGATATGAAAGAGCTTGGAGTGGTTAGTCACGACGAGCATCAGAAAATTGTGGATATGCTTAAAGCATTGGATATAGAGACAGTTTGGCTCGTAGGTGCCGAGTTTGAGCATTGTGACACACCGCAGTCGTTCCGTCTGTTCGACAATGTGGAGCAGGTTAAGGAGGCAATTGCAGCCGACAAGCCACATGGAAAATATATTCTTGTAAAAGGCAGCAACTCTACCAAGTTGTTTGAATTGCCAGAATTGTTATAGCCGTTCTGCCAATTGGCTGAACGGTATATTCTCCCTTTCCTCTTTCACGGAGGAAGGGAGAATATATATTACTTTGCCATTTAATATATATTACTTTGCCATTTAATATATATTACTTTGCCATTTAATATATATTACTGTCTTTTCCAGATTTATTAGACACTTTTTTGTTATTTGGTCTTTACATATACTCGCCAAAGTCGGTCAGTCTCATGTCTCCCTTGTTCACTAAAGTGTCGTGGAAGGCAAACGCCGCACGCAATGCGCAAGGCTCGTGTCCTTTAGATGCAATGCGCTGATATTCGCGCAGAAGCGGACGATAATCGGGATGTGCGCAATTCTCAATTATTTCCTCTGCACGACGTGCCGGACCTTTGCCGCGAAGGTCGGCAATGCCCTGCTCGGTTATTATAACGTCTACATCGTGTTCTGTTGAGTCGATGTGGCAACACTGTGGCACAATGGCACTTATACAACCGTTCTTGGCAGTGGAAGGCGTGTAGAATATGCTTATCGAACCGTTGCGCTCGTAGTCGCACGATCCACCTATACCGTTCATAAGCTTAGATCCGCACACGTGCGAAGAATTCTCGTTGCCGTAGATGTCGCATTCAAGGGCTGTGTTCATTGCTATTACGCCAAAGCGATGGATAAGTTCGGCCGAGTTGCTAAGCTCGCTTGGGCGCAGCGTTATGCGCGACTTGAAGAAGTCGATATTGTCGTAAACCTTGCGCAGACACTCGTTGCTCACCGTCATGGCAGCAACCGAGGCATGTGCAATCTTGTCCTCAAGCATCATGTCTATAATGGCATCCTGCACAACCTCCGAGAATACCTCGAGCTTAGGCAGCTGAGCGTTGTTGCCTATGGCACGCATAACAGCGTTGCCAGTAACACCCACACCGCTTTGGATAGGGAACATAGATGGCGGAATATGTCCTTTCTTTATATCGTTGAGGAAGAAATCTACCACATGGTTGCCTATAGCTTCGGTCTCGGGTGTTACAGCCTTGAACGAGCGTGCTTCCTCTGGAATACAGCATTCTACCACGCCTACAAGTTTGGAAGGGTCAAGTTCGAGATACTCCTTACCAATGCGTCCGCCCACTGTCAACAGTGGTATGGGCTGGCGATATGGATATTCGGCACACTCGTACTCGTCGTGCAGATAACGTACACGTGGGTCATGAAAGGTGTTTAGCTCAAGTATAACACGTTTGGCAAGGCGCACAATTGTGGGCACTATGCCGTCTGCTGAGGTCAGGAATATTCGCAGCTTGTCGCCCGCATCCTCAATTGCCGACACCTCGATAATAGCCCAGTCGATGTCGCCATAGAATCCGCGGCGCAATCGCTCTGCCATATGTCCAAGGTGCATATCTTCATAGTCGATCTCGCCAAGATTGGCATGACGGCGGAAATCGGCATTTGTAGAGAACGGAGCACGGAACTTAATGGCATTGGCATTAGCAAAGTCGCCCTCCAAACTTTGGCATGACGATGCGCCGGTGAGGATACCTACCTTAAAAGGTTTACCCGCATCGTGTTCTGCAATAGCACGTTTGGACAATTCTCGAATTACAGCCTTGGGCACGCCATTAGGTGTAAAACCGCTGAATCCGATGTTTTCTCCGTCATTAATCATTGCCGCACCCTCGGCGGCTGTTATCTTTCTGTATGCCATATCCTGATGATGTATTATATTCTGATAAGTATTATATTATAGGTTGCTTGTACAAATTATCATAGGGACATGCAAAGATACACATAATATCGTATAATTATACGGGCGGTAATGTTAAAATGTATAATTATAAACAGATTTGTAATATTTTAGTAACAATAATGTATACTTATGCGTGTATAAGTATTTTTGTAAGTAGCAATAAGTGGATTTAGTGCCACACAATTCATTTAAAAACCAAAATAATGATACCACAATGCCAAAAAAATCAAAAAAAATAGGGCAAATTGTTGTTTGTGTCAAATATATTGCCTAAATTTGCTGACATAATGTAATCTTAAAACAAATCTTTAAAGAAAATCAACAATAAAAATGGATAAGATAGACAAACTTGACAAAAAGATTCTTAGTATTCTTTCTAAGAATGCACGAATCCCATTTAAAGACGTGGCAGCCGAATGTGGCGTGTCTCGCGCAGCTATACATCAGCGTGTGCAGCACCTTATAGCAGGTGGTGTGATAACTGGTAGCGGTTTCGACGTTAATCCTAAGAGCATTGGCTACAACACATGCACATATGTGGGCATGAATCTTGAGCGTGGCAACATGTACAAGGATGTTGTGGAGAAGTTGCAGGATATTCCTGAGATTGTGGAGTGCCATTTCACAACTGGTCCTTACACTATGCTTCTTAAGGTATACGCACGCGACAACGAGCAGCTTATGGACTTGCTCAACAACAAGATGCAGATGATTCCGGGCGTTGTCTCAACTGAGACACTTATTTCGCTCGACCAAAGCATCAAACGAGAGATACCAGTACACCTCGAGGATTTAGAGGACTAATAATTAGAGAAGGTAACAACAATGAAGACGCCTTGTAAGAGCAAAAGCATTGAGAAAAACGCTTTTGCCCTTACAGGGCGTTTGGTTTATACATATATATTATGGAATCATATCGTCTACACGAACATTTCAACGAACTTGACTGCAATGCTCCACGCATTCCAAATCGCCCGGTTGTGGGCATAACTACAAATTATGAGGGCATAGATGCCACATTGCGATCGGCTTACTATCGACAGATAGTGGAGGCGGGAGGCACTCCGTTGCTTATTCCACCCGTAAACAATAACGACGTTATATTGTCTACACTCGACCAGATAGATGCTTTGCTGCTTACCGGAGGTGCCGATTTCAACCCTCTGTGGCACGGCGACGAGCCCGCACCAGGATTGCATCATATAAATAGAGAACGCGACCTGCCCGAACTTATGATTACACGATATGCATATCATAGACAGTTGCCTATACTGGGCATTTGCCGTGGTATGCAGACTCTTGCTATTGCTCTTGACGGACATATCGAGCAAGATCTGCCTATGACCGATAACAGGATTAAACATTCGCAGGATGCCGACCGCGAGGAACCTACTCACAGCATACACATAGAGGAGGGTAGCCTGCTTAGAGATATATATCCCAACGACGTAATGTTTGTCAACTCGTTCCACCATCAGGCTGTGGACAAGGTAGGCGAACATCTGCGTGTATCGGCTATGTCGGCCGATAAAGTGATTGAGGCAGTAGAGAGCAACGAGCATAAGGCCATCTTGGGCGTGCAATGGCATCCCGAATGGTTAGGCAAGGATGGTCAGCCGCTGTTTAAATGGCTTGTTGACGAGGCGGGCATAATGAAAGAGGCACGACGTTTTCACAGTCGCAACCTTACCATCGACTCGCATTGCGACACACCTATGTTCTTTCCGAGAAATATTGATTTCGACCATCGCGACCCGCGCATCTGCTACGACTTGCATAAGATGCGCGATGGAGGTACGGATGCTGTAACTATGGTGGCTTATCTGCCACAGCCCAAAAAAGGCGAACACTTTGTAGACATAGCTCCGTTTGATGTGGATGGACCGCGTGCTTATGCCGACCTTATATTCGACAAGATAGACGAGACGGTGCTTGCACATTCCGATTATGTGGCTTTGGCTCGCAATAGGGCAGAGCTTGAAGCCAACAAGCGGGCAGGAAAGAAGTCGGTTATGATTGGTATTGAGAACGGACTGGCTATAGAAGATGACTTGAAGAATGTGGAGCACTTTGCCAAACGTGGCATCGTGTATATCACATTGTGCCATAATGGAGACAATCAGATATGCGACTCGGCACGCAACTCGGCTAATACATATGGTGGTGTGTCGCAGTTTGGCGAGAAGGTTATACACGAGATGAATAGGCTTGGACTGATGGTAGACCTTAGTCATGCCAGCGAGAGATCCTTCTATGACGCTCTTGAGATATCTAAGACACCTATCGTGTGCTCTCACTCCAACACCAAGGCTTTGTGCGATGTGCCGCGCAACATTACCGATGACCAGATGCGGGCTCTTGCAGCAAAGGGAGGTGTATGCCAGGTAACTATATACAACGGTTTCCTACGCACCGATGGCAAGGCTTGTATAGACGACGCAATAAGGCATTTGTGCCATGCCGTAGATATTATGGGCATCGATCATGTAGGCTTGGGTACCGACTTCGATGGCGATGGTGGTGTGCCTGGACTTGCCAATGCATCCGAGCTGATAAACTTTACCAAGGCACTGTTGCGCCATAAGTTCTCTGAAGAGGATATGGCAAAGATATGGGGTGGCAACTGGCTTAGAGTGATGCAGGCGGTACAAGGCTCGCTTTGCACAAAAAATTAACGCTCCCAACTCTTTGTTCTTTCACGAAAAATTCAGATATTTGCACCCGTCAAAACTGATAAGAAAAAGAAAGATAAATTATATGCGAAAAGTAATAGGTATAGGAGAGACCGTGCTCGACATTATCTTCAAGAACGGCAAGCCTACAGAAGCAGTACCAGGAGGCTCTACATTCAATGGAATAGTGTCGTTGGGACGAGCCGGTGTGAATGTTACATTCCTTTCAGAGACAGGCGATGATAGGGTGGGCGAGCATGTACGACAGTTTCTTAAGGACAACAATGTAGATACATCGGGCATTAATGTGTGTATGGAAAGCAAGTCGCCAATATCGTTAGCCTTTCTCGACAGCGACAACAATGCCGACTATGTGTTCTACCGCGACACAAATATCAACCACGCCGACTTTGTCTATCCTGATATTAATGCCGACGATATTGTGGTGTTCGGTTCGTTTTATGCCGTTAATCCGGCAATGCGCAACCAAGTACTGGGATTGCTTGAGCTGGCACGCAGTCGTGGCGCTATCATCTATTACGACGTAAACTTCCGTCCTGCACATCGTAATGATGTGATGAAGATTACACCTAATCTTATAGAGAACCTTGAGTATGCTGATATAGTGAGAGGTTCGCGTGACGACTTCAACGAGATTTATCATAAGGACACCGCTGAGCGTGTGTATAGGGCTGACACATCGTTCTACTGCAAGCGCCTTGTATATACCGACGGTGCACAGCCCGTAACAGTTTTGTCGGACGGTGGCTTTAAAAAGGAATATCCAGTAGAGCACATCCATACTGTTAGTACGATAGGTGCCGGCGACAACTTTAATGCCGGACTGGTGTATGGCCTTATTAAATATGGTGTAACACGGGCTGATATAGAGCGCGGACTTGATGAGAGCACATGGGATAAGCTGATAGAGTGTGCCATGGAGTTTGCTGCCGATTGCTGCAAGGACATATTCAACTATATATCCAAGGATTTTGGCGAGAGCCTGAAAACAAGGAATTGAGTGGCACAATAACGAAGCCAATACGTAACAGCATTGAAGTATAAAAACGAACAAGTACAAAATCATAAAAAAAACTTGAAACAATTATGAATACAGAGATTACATCCAACATCCACTATGTTGGCGTAAACGACCGACACAAGGATATATTCGAAGGTCTGTGGCCATTGCCTTACGGTGTGAGCTACAACTCATACATCATCAACGACGAGAAGATAGCACTCGTAGATACTGTTGAGGCCGACTTCTTTCCGCAGTATCTCGACAATATTCGTCAGGTGATTGGCGACCGTCAAATCGATTATATCATTGTGAATCACATGGAACCCGACCATAGTGGCTCGCTTGCTCTTATCAAGCAATATTATCCTGGTGCACGTATTGTTGGAAACAAGAAGACGTTCGATATGATGCGCGGATACTATCATGTGGGCGAGGATGCAAGCGAGATATTGGAAGTAAAGAATGGCGATACGCTTAGTCTGGGTAAGCACGAGCTGCAGTTTGTGCTAATACCTATGGTGCACTGGCCAGAGACAATGGTTACACTCGACCAAACAACGCACACTCTGTTCGCAGGTGATGCCTTCGGATGCTTTGGCGCACTGAATGGAGCCTTTGTCGACTCGCATATGAACTGCGACATATATTGGGACGAGATGCGTCGCTATTATTCTAATATTGTAGGCAAGTATGGTGTACCCGTGCAGCAGGCTTTGAAAAAACTATCTGGTGTGCAGATAGACTATATATGCTCAACACACGGACCAGTATGGCATGAGTATATTGAGCGCGTTATGGCCGAGTACAATCGCCTAAGCTTATATAATGCAGAGCCAGGACTCGTTATCTGCTATGGTTCTATGTACGGCAACACCGAGCGTGCTGCAGAGGTTATAGCACGTGCTGCAAGCGAGGCAGGCGTTAAGAATATAGTTATGTACGACGTGTCGCGCACCAACCACTCGTATATACTGAGCGATATCTTCAAGTATAACGCTATGGTGCTTGGTGCTCCAACCTATAACAATGGTCTGTATCCACAGATGGAGAGTCTGCTATCCGAGATAGGCGGACGCAACATAAAGGGTCGCAAGCTTGGAATATTCGGCTCGTGCACATGGGCAGGCCAGGCCGTTAAGAAGATAAAGGAATGGAACGAGACAACAGCAAAATTTGAACTCGTAGGCGAACCGGCAGAGATAAAGCAAAGCCTTAGCGAAGAAACACGAAAGGCTTGCGAGGCTCTGGGAAAAGCCATGGCAGAGAGCATTTTATAGACTGATTGTGTGCTAAAACGAGGATTTTAGCAACTTGCGATATATCAATTGAAAAATAAATGAGCTGCGTGGTACGTAGCTCATTTATTTTTACTAATTTTGCAAAGTCAATGTGACAAAACGAAACAAATCAACATTATATTATAAACTAATATGAATTTACTTGAACACATCGTTGCGCGCGCTAAGAGCGACAAACAACGCATTGTGCTCCCCGAAGCTACTGAGGAGCGCACACTTAGAGCAGCCGACCGCGTACTGGCCGACAGTATTGCCGAACTCATCCTCATCGGCAACCCCGACGAACTAAAAGAGCTTGCCGCAAAGTGGAATCTCCACAACATCGACAAGGCTACTATCGTCGATCCGCTTAATAACCCCAAAGCCGAGGAGTATGCAGAGCTTCTTGCCGAGCTTCGCAAGAAGAAGGGCATGACTATCGAGCAGGCTCGTGAGCTTGTTAAGAATCCTCTCTACCTTGGATGCATGATTATCAAGACAGAGGGTGCTGATGGTCAGATCTCAGGTGCATTAAGCACAACAGGCGATACCCTGCGTCCTGCTTTGCAGATTATCAAGTGTGCTCCTGGCGTGACATGTGTTAGCGGTGCTATGCTTATGCTTACACACGAGCACCAGTATGGCGACGATGGTATCATCGTTATGGGCGACGTTGCTGTAACACCGGTTCCTACAGCCGATCAGCTTGCTCAGATTGCTGTATGTACTGCACAGACAGCCCGTTCGGTTGCTGGTATTCAGGACCCACGTGTTGCTATGCTTAGTTTCTCAACAAAGGGTTCAGCCAAGCATGAGGTAGTAGACAAGGTGGTTGAGGCTACACGTCTTGCACACGAGATGGCTCCTGAGCTTAAGCTTGATGGTGAATTGCAGGCCGATGCAGCTCTTGTTCCTGCTGTAGGCGAGAAGAAGGCACCAGGTAGCCTTATTGCTGGTCATGCCAATGTGCTTGTCGTTCCTAACCTTGAGGTTGGCAATATCAGCTACAAGCTTGTTCAGCGTCTTGGCGATGCTATCGCTATTGGTCCAATTCTTCAGGGTATTGCCCGTCCAGTGAACGACCTTTCTCGTGGTTGCTCTGTAGACGATATCTACTACATGGTAGCTATCACAGCTTGCCAGGCAATGGACGCAAAGAAGTAATTCAAAACTCATAATTTATAAATATGAAAATATTAGTTTTAAACTGCGGAAGTTCTTCCATCAAGTATAAGCTCTATAACATGGACGACAACTCGGTGCTCGCTGCTGGCGGTGTTGAGCGTATCGGTCTTGACGAAGCTTTCATAAAAGTAACTCTGCCTAACGGCGAGAAGAAGAAGATTATGCACGACATGCCTGACCATAAGGAAGGCGTTAACTTCGTATTCCAGTGTCTTCTCAACCCTGAGTTCGGTGCTATAAAGAGCCTCGACGAAATTGATGCTGTAGGTCATCGTATTGTGCAGGGTGGCGACCTCTTCGAGAAGAGCGTTATAGTAGACAAGTCGGTAGAGGATGGTATAGAAAGTCTTTGCGACCTGGCACCAGTACACAATGCAGGACACCTTAAGGGCTTGCGTGCTGTAGATAAACTTATGCCTAATACACCTCAGGTATGTGTGTTCGATAATGCATTCCACAGCACAATGCCAGATTACGCTTATCTCTACGCTATTCCTTATGAGCTGTACGAGAAGTATCATGTACGTCGTTATGGTTTCCACGGAACCAGCCACCGTTATGTATCACAGCGTGTGTGCGAGTTCCTCGGTCGCGACATCAAAACACAGCGTATCATCACTTGCCACATCGGTAATGGTGCTTCTGTATCAGCCGTTAAGTTTGGTAAGTGTGTAGACACATCAATGGGTCTTACTCCGCTTGCCGGCGTAATGATGGGTAGCCGTTCGGGCGATATCGACCCTTCTGCCGTAACATTCCTTATGGAGAAGCTTGGCAAAAAGCCTCAGGAAATGGCCGACTTCCTTAATAAGGAGAGCGGTGTACTCGGTATCACAGGCATTTCTTCGGATATGCGTGAGATTGAGAGCGCTGCCAACGAGGGCAACGAGCGTGCACAACTTGCTCTTAAGATGTACAACTACCGCATCAAGAAGTACATTGGCGCTTATGCCGCAGCTATGGGTGGTGTAGACATCATTGTATGGACAGCCGGTGTAGGAGAGAATCAGATTGGTACTCGTCTTGAGTCTTGCTCGGATCTTGAGTTCCTTGGCGTTAAGATGGATGCTGAGGCAAACAAGGTACGTGGCAAGGAGGCTATTATTTCAGCTCCCGATTCAAAGGTTACTGTATGTGTGATTCCTACCGACGAGGAGTTGATGATTGCTAAGGACACTATGGCTTTGCTTCAGAAGTAAGCCATATAAATAGGATAGGATATATATACTTAACGCCTATTACACGGAGTATACCCTCCAGTGTAATAGGCGTTATTTTTGTTTCGGTCATTAATCAATCCTTGTTTTTCTTCATATTTCGAGGATGATGGTTGAGAATCTCTTCGCGCAATGTGGTGATGTCGATGTGGGTGTATATCTGTGTAGTCTTGATATTCTCGTGTCCAAGCATTTCCTGTATGGCACGAAGGTTGGCGCCGCCTTGCAGTAGAGCAGTGGCAAACGAGTGGCGTAGCGTGTGTGGCGATACAGTCTTGGTGATGCCCGCATCTTTGGCAACATTCTTTATCATAATAAGAATCATGGTGCGGGTGAGATGAGCACCGCGCCTATTTAGGAACACATAGTCGTCCTCGCCTGGTTTTACTTTCATCAAGTTGCGGTCGAACAGCCATAGTTGTATCTCGTTTAAGGCGGTATCAGATATTGGTACAAGACGTTCCTTGTCGCCCTTGCCCACTATGCGCAGAAACTTATTCTTGACAGATATGTCGCTAAAGCGCAAGTTTATAAGCTCGGATACACGTAGACCGCACGAGAACAGTACTTCTATTATGGCACGGTTGCGTTGTCCTTCCCATTTAGATAGATCTATTGCGCGCTCCATACGGTCAACCTCTTCTGTTGACAATACTTCAGGAAGATGTTCGCCTATAGATGGTGACTCAAGCAGCTCTGCAGGGTCGTCGGTCAATACTCCGTCGAGAACAAGAAAGCGGAAGAACGCCCTTATACCACTAAGTATACGTGCCTGACTTGTGGCAGACACTCCAAACTCGTGAATAGTGGCTGCAAATGTTTCGAGGTGCGAGAGTCTGATGTCATAGACACTCAGGTTCTCGCACCTCATAAAGTTCAGCAGATAGTCGAGGTCGTGGGTATACGCCTCTATAGTGTTGGCGGTGTAGTTGCGCTCAAGTTTTAGGTAGCGTATGTAACGACGTCGAAACTGCTCCATTTGTTACTGTTTAAAGATTTCTTTATTTCTTTAGCTCAAAACCAATACGCATGCCATTGTAGCTGCCGAGAATGCTGTTTACAATAGCCGATGTTGTGCTAAGTTTTGATGTGGCGTTTGATATGGTCTTCAATGTATTCATCAGCTTGTCGGCATTGAAGGTAAGAGTCATTGTCGAGCCTTGAGTAACGACGTATGCTGTGTAAGGCATACCAATAGCCGGTGTAAAGGTTATGGTCTTGTCTTTCTCATTGAAAACGTATGTGCCCTTAGTCTCGTGCTTCTTAATTTTTGATGTATAGTTGCCTTCGCCGTCGAATGTGTATACAATGCCGTTGATGCCGAGAGTCTTCATAATAGGAGCTACTCTTTTCTTTATTTTGTTGGTAACGGCAGTGCCGCCAGCCTTGGAAAGCAGGTTGTCGCTCTCAAATTCGCAAGCTGGTCCGCTATACTTCCATGTGCCTTTTATAGATTTAGCGTTTGTAGCTTTGTCGCCAACAACGGTGTTTACCACACCCTCAAGAATGTCCTTAATGCTTTGTGCCTGAATACTGCTGGTGCACATGCAGAGAAATGCAAGTGCCAAAATAAACTTAACTCTTTTCATAATTGTTTTTATCAAATGTAAATGATTTCTTAAAAATCGGGTAGCAAAAATACCACTTTTTCCGTTTTATACCAACAACTAATGCCACATTTTATTATAAATGTCTAAAAATGCTATGCTTTTTAACGTATACCAACCTTTTTAATTAACTTTGCAAGTGATATTCATAAGCATAAACAGACAAAAAATTTAAATACAATGAACATAGCACTTATCGGCTACGGCAAGATGGGCAAGATGATTGAGTCTATCTGCAAAGAGCGTGGCCACAAAATTGTTAGCATCATCGACATTGACAATCAGCAGGATTTCGATTCACCCGAGTTTGCATCAGCAGACGTTGCTATAGAATTTACATCGCCTACAGCAGCATATGGCAACTATTTGCGTGCCTTCAAGGCTGGTGTTAAGGTAGTAAGTGGCTCTACTGGTTGGATGAAGGATCATGGCGACGACGTTCGTCGTATGTGTACAGAAGAAGGCAAGACATTGTTTTGGGCGTCTAACTTCTCTATCGGTGTAGCTATCTTCTCAGCTGTAAACCGCTATTTGGCTAAAATTATGAACCAGTTTCCACAGTATGATGTACATATGGAGGAGACACATCATATCCACAAGCTTGATGCTCCGTCGGGTACAGCCATCACTCTTGCAGAGGAGATTGTGAACGATCTTGACCGTAAGACATCATGGGTTAAGGGCGAGCAGCATCTTGCTGACGGTACTGTAGAAGGAACCAATAATGTAGCTGCCGACCAGCTTGCCATTGAGAGCATTCGCCGTGATGAAGTTCCTGGTATACATTCTATTATTTATGACAGTGAGGCCGATTGCATAAACATCACTCACGATGCTCATTCGCGTAAGGGATTTGCTCTTGGTGCAGTGCTTGCAGCCGAATACACACAGCAACACTCAGGTCTGCTGACAACAAGCGATCTCTTCAAATTCTAATAACAACAATTCAACTACAATGACCGATAAGGAAAAGAAGACCCTCAACCCTAAGGTGCAGTGGGCCAAGTTTGTCGTCGTAGCGGTGTTGTACCTACTCTTTCTCTACTGGATTGAGAGTTGGTGGGGACTCCTTGTCCTGCCGTTTATCTTCGATGTTTACATAACCAAGCGCATAAAGTGGCAATGGTGGCGCGACAAAGAAGGCGCAACACGTTTCATAATGTCGTGGGTAGACGCTATCGTGTTTGCACTCGTGGCTGTCTACTTTATCAATCTGTTCTTCTTCCAGAACTATGTCATTCCATCTTCGTCTTTGGAGAAGTCGCTCTTGACAGGCGATTACCTCTTTGTGTCGAAGGTTAGCTATGGACCGCGCAAGCCACAGACTCCTCTTACGTTGCCCCTTACACAGCATACATTGCCGGTGTTTGAATGTCCTTCGTACATAGAGTGGCCACAGTGGAAGTATGAACGTGCAAAGGGATTGGGACATGTTGAGCAGAACGATATCGTAGTGTTCAACTATCCTGCTGGTGATACACTTTGCTCGGCACCGCAATATCAGGCCCAAGACTTCTATCGGCTTGTCTATGGACTGGGCGAAGGTAAGTATGTACAACAGCACAATGGCATGATGCCGAGTTTGGATAGTATGTCGTATCAGCAGCGACTCGACTTCTTTGCGAAGATATATGCCGAGGGACGTAATATTATAAATTCTAATCCTGAAGAGTATGGCAGCGTGATAACACGACCGGTAGACCGTCGTGAGAATTACGTAAAGCGTTGTGTTGGTTTACCTGGTCAGACTCTGCAAATAAAGAACCACATTGTCTATACAGACGGACGTGCCAACAAAGAGCCCGATAATGTGCAGTATTCTTATTACGTGAAGCTGCGCGGACAATTGCCTCTTGAGTTTATTGACGAACTCGGTATCTCTATGGAGGATATTGCCAGTCTTAACACTGCAGGTTATCTGCCTCTGACCAATGCTTCGGTTAAGGCGCTGCGTGCACGCAAGGACATAGTGGAAAGTGTTACACCAGTAAACGATCCTACATGGTGGGACATCTATCCGCTTAATGGATATAAGGGTTGGACAAGAGACAACTACGGACCTATATGGATTCCGAAGAAGGGTTCCACCATCAACCTCACTATGGACAATATTGCCATATACGAGCGTCCGATACGTGTTTACGAGGGCAACGACCTCAAGGTGCATGGCGGAAAGATATACATCAACGGCAAGGAGGCAAAGAAGTATACCTTCAAGATGGACTACTACTGGATGATGGGTGACAACAGACATAATTCGCTCGATTCGCGATACTGGGGATTTGTTCCTGAAGACCATATAGTAGGCAAGCCGATATTCATTTGGTGGAGTCATGATCCAGATCATAGCGGATTTAATGGCATACGCTGGAGTCGTTTGTTCCGCTTTGTGGACAATATCAAGTAAATAATGACTTTAATACTTAATTTCTATGTTAGGCAAAATAATATCGCAAATCTCAAGATACAGAGATAAGCACAAGTTTCAAGACTTCTTTCTGTATCTTTGTATGCTTATAGTGGCGAGCATTCTGTTCTCGCTTATAGGCTACGACATTGAGAGGCAAGAAAGCGACTGGATGCAGTGGCTGTATTATATATTGTTGAATGTTGTGGCATTGGTGCTGCATCATGTTGCGATATATGCCATAATAAAGATTAAGGAAAAGAAGTAGCCATAAGCTATACGCCCTGTAAGGGAAAAAGTAATGAATTAGAAAGCTTTTGCTCTTACAGGGCGTTTCATATTATTATGTAACTAATTAACAATGTCAGAATCAACAACCAATAGTATTCTCCACACAACAGACGGACATGTCATTGGCAGTACGGCATTATTGTCGTCGGCTTATTTTCCGCCAGTGCAATGGATGCAGAAGTTGCATATATATAATAAGGTGTACGTTGAACGTAATGACAACTTCTGTAAGCAGACTTACCGTAACCGTTGTGTCATAGCCACAGCTAATGGCGTACAGGCTTTAACGGTGCCTATTGAGCGCTTTGAAGGAGCTAAGTGCCCGATGCGTGATATACGAATAAGTGATCATGGAGAGTGGCGACACCTGCATTGGAATGCCATTGTGTCGGCTTATGGCGAGAGTCCATTCTTTGACTATTATGCCGACGATCTGCGTCCTTTCTTTGAGCGAAAGTGGAAGTATCTATTCGACTTTAATATGGAGATAGTGGATAAGTTGTGTGAGTTGCTTGACGTTCGACCAAACATAAGTCTTACCGACAGCTATGCCGATGCGGCACTTCTAGGTGCTGATGATTTACGTGAAGTTATACGTCCCAAGCATCCTGCAGCAGACCCATTATTCGCCCCACGTCCTTATTATCAAGTGTATGCCTCACGACATGGTTTTCAGTCTAATATGTCTGTGCTTGACCTACTTTGTAATGAGGGACCGGAAGGCATATTCTATCTATAATATGTATCACTAAAACCAATAATTCATCTAATGCAACCACAATATGTTTTTGAAACCGAAATGGAGGTTCGCGACTATGAGTGCGATATCCAAGGTATTGTAAACAATGCCAACTATCTGCATTACACCGAGCATACACGTCATCTGTACCTTATGTCGCTTGGTGTAAGTTTTGCCAAGTTGCACGAACAGGGCGTAGACCCAGTTGTCGCACGTATGAATCTGCAATACAAGACACCTCTGCGTAGCGACGATGTCTTTGTGTCTAAGCTTGGTGTGCGCAAAGAGGGCTTGCGTTATGTGTTCAACCAGGATATCTTTCGCAAGTCGGATGGCAGGCTGTGTCTGCGTGCTGTCGTAGAGCTTGTTTGCCTTATCAATGGCAAGCTGGGCAATAGCGAGGACTATGACAGGGCCTTCGGGTTCATTGAGTAGTTCCTGCTTGCGTAGTTCTCGGTTATAGTTCTTCTTGTGTAGTTCTTGGTTTTAGTTCTGGTTTTAGTTCTGGTTTTAGTTCCGGTTTCAGTTCCGGTTTCAGTTCCGGTTTCAGTTCCCACAGAACTCACAGAATACACAGAAGCCTACGGGCTTAAGCTTTTGGAATCCACAGAATGGCCTACGCTTCGCGAGGCGGGAATTCACAGAAATGAAGGGTATACCCAATAACATAATATTATTAATAGAACAATAAAATAGAGACAAGCCTATGCAAGAGAATGAGATAACCTATAAGATACGCGGAGCAATATTCAAGGTGTATAAGTACTTTGGACCTGGGTTGTTCGAGTCGGTCTACGAAGAAGCGCTTTGCCATCAGCTGCAATGGGACGGACTTAAGGTGGAGAAGCAAGTGGACGTGCCATTATATTATAACGGTGTAAAGCTAAACTCAAAGCTGCGTGTTGACATATTGGTTGAAGACTCTGTTATAGTAGAACTCAAGTCAGTTAAGGAGATAGAGCCGGTTCATCATAAGCAACTATTGACTTATCTGAAGATATGCAATAAGCACATAGGCATACTTGTCAACTTTGATACAGAAGACATAAACAACTCGATATATAGAAAAATCAACGGCTATATACCCCAAGCCAACGAAACAACAGAACAATAATGAAGATAGGAAATATAGAATTTGGACCACAGCCTTTGTTCCTCGCCCCAATGGAGGACGTAACAGACATAGGCTTCAGACACTTGTGCAAACGTTTCGGAGCATCAATGGTGTATACAGAGTTTGTAAGTGCCGAGGCACTCGTACGCTCGGTAAACGCTACACTAAAGAAACTTAACATCAGTGATGAGGAACGCCCCGTTGGTATACAGATATACGGAAGGGATGTAGAGTCGATGGTTGAGGCCGCCAAGATAGTAGAGCAGGCACATCCTGATGTTATCGACATAAACTTTGGATGTCCAGTTAAGAAGGTGGCAGGTAAGGGAGCTGGTGCTGGAATGTTACAGAATATACCTCTCTTGCTTGAGATAACCCGCGAGGTAGTAAAGGCTGTCAATACACCAGTTACTGTTAAGACACGTCTTGGATGGAATTCGGACAACCTTGTTATTACCGACCTTGCCGAACAATTGCAAGATTGTGGTATACAGGCACTAACTATCCATGGTAGAACACGTGCACAGATGTATACTGGCGATGCCGACTGGACATTGATAGGCGAGGTTAAACGCAACCCACGCATACATATCCCTATTATCGGCAATGGCGATATCTGTACACCCGAGCAAGCTAAGGAAGCCTTTGAGCGTTATGGTGTGGATGCTGTTATGGTGGGACGTGCCACCTTTGGACGTCCATGGATATTCAAGGAGATGCGTGATTATCTTGACGGAAAACCAGTTGACCCTACGCTTACATTCGACCGCAAGCTCGATATTCTGCTTGAACAACTACGTATCAATGTAGAGCGCATTGACGAGTATCGTGGCATTCTGCATACACGTCGACATATTGCGGCGTCGCCGATATTCAAGGGAATACCCGATTTTCGTCAAACTCGTATAGCCATGTTGCGTGCTACAACCGTAGACGAGCTTACTGAAATTATGGAGAGCGTGCGCCAGCGTGTTAAGAACGGCGATATTCCGACGGCGACATGCCCACATGCTCTTTAAAGTATTTGCCTAAGAACGACTGATTAGAGAAGTTTAGTTCTTGGGCAATTTCTTTTATACTTTTCTGCGTGTTGCGGAAGAGCATACGTAGCTCCATTGTTACATACGAGTCTATCCATTCGCTTGGAGTGCGTTTGGATACCATCTTCACTGTCTCTGATAGATATTTTGGTGATATACACAATTGTTCAGAGTACCAACCCACACGTCGTTCGGTGCGGAAGTTGGCCTCTACAAGTAGCAGAAACTTTGTAAATATCTCTTCGGCTCTTGAGTTGCATTCGTCGTTCTTTGCTTGCACCGAATAGATAACGTTACACATCTCGTACACCATAGTAAGGAACAGCGACTGTACCATTTGTCTACGGAAGTGGTTATCGGGTTCGTTTATCTTTGCCTTAATTTGGAAGAAGGTGTCGCGTATGAAGTTGGCACGTTCTGTTGGCAGACGGAATACGGGATGGTTGCGTGCAAAAAGGAATAACGACGACAATTCGTGTACACTCTTTATCGTTTCCTTAAAGAAGTTGTAGTCAATGATTACACCAATGCCACGACAGTCGGGTGTCATCGTACAGTCGTATGTAACACGTCCTTGATTAATTATAATAAGGTCACCAGTTTCCACCACGTGTTCTACAGTGTCTACAAAGTAGCGTGCCGAACCTTTAAGGCACATTCCTACAAGCAGACATTGCATGCGTCGTGGTTCCTTAGGCAATGGTAGATTGGCCATTTCGTCAATCAGTAGTATATCGCCGTTGATATATGTACCTCCACACATGCGTATGGCGTAGTCAACGGTTATGTCCCTAAATCCTATATTATTCATTGGCATTGTCCCTTAATAGAGTATTGTTAGTTTATGTTTTATCTTTTAGGCTGTAGGCGGAAGTTGAGTTGGTACAGTGCAGCACCGAATATCATAAGCGAGAAGGCAACGGCCATAAGTACATTAGTCATATTGCCCCCATAGAACTCTACAAGTGTTTTGTCGGCTGCATTGGGAAAGAGGCGGTACAAGAAGAACGCCATAGTGTTGTTGGCAAAGTGGAATATGATGCCAGGCACAATGCTACGTGTGCGCATATACATCCATCCAAGCAACAGACCCATAACAAAAGCATTTATACCCTGTGCCATATTAAGATGTACAATGCCGAATAGTGCGGCCGTTATAACTATCGCTGCCCAATGCCAGCGTTTGTCAAATGCATCAAGCAATCGGCGCAGTATGGCTCCGCGGAACACCATTTCTTCGGCTATAGGTGCAAGAATAGCAAGCGCAAGAAATCCGAGATCGCTGTTTATCATACCCTTAAACAACTTTGTATAGTCTGGTGGCAACTCTAATCCTACCTGCTCTGTGAAGAAAGTCATAGGCAAAGCACTTCCTAATGCAAGGCATATTACCCAAAACTGTGTGAACCATGGACGCTGGTTGATGTATTGACCACTCATCGGTGTCCACTTGCGCCAGGCAAATAGAGCTATGGTGAGAACGCTGCTGATAACAGAAGATAATGTTGTTACCATTGGTGTTACGTCGGCAGTCGGGCTAATAAACTTTGTTACAGTACCCACTACAATCTGTATTGCGGCAAGTATGAGTACATACATAAAAGAGTCGATAATAGCTTTCTTCATATATTGAGTTGTTTTTATTTGCCTTTGGCAAGTTCTATTCCATTGTTCCTGAATATTTCTTTAGTGGCATTGAGATCCTTATGTAGTTGTAGCATAAGTTCGTCACTACTGTCAAACCGCTTTTCGCCACGCAATCGCTGTATAAAGTCCACGCTTATTTGGTGTCCGTAGATATCGCCATTAAACCCTATGATGTGTGCTTCGAGTGTCTGGCAGTTGCGTTGAAAAGTAGGATTGTTGCCTATATTCATCATTGCAGGCATGTTTCCGCCACCATCTATACTTACGCTTACGGCGTAAGCGCCAGTTTGTGGAATAAGCTGTTCTGTGCAAATAGGAACGATGTTTGCGGTAGGGAATCCCATCTTACGACCTTCCTCAAATCCGTGGACAACATTTCCTATTATACGAAATGGACGTCCTAAGCATTGGCAAGCCTTAGACACATCGCCCGTGACAAGCAAACGGCGTACAAGTGATGACGATACGCGCATACCGTCTATATCTATTGGGGTATTGAGCAATACGTCGATGCCCATTTTCTTGCCGTAGGCAGCATATTCGTCGAAACCTTCTGCACGGTTGTGTCCAAAGCGATTGTCATAGCCAATGAGCAGACATCGCACACCAAGACGGTCGTGTAGCACATGTTGCATAAAATCCTTGGCGGATAGTTGTGCCATCTGCATATCAAAATGCAACACCTCAACATGGTCTACTCCTGTGTCTTCGAGCAGTTGCAGTTTATTGTCGGTAGATGTAATGAGCTGCGGCACATAGTCGGCATGCACAACTTGACGAGGATGTTGGTCGAAGGTTATAATCATCGACTTCATCCTTCTGTCTTTGGCAATCTCCTTCAGTCGGTTTATAACAAACTGATGTCCACGATGAACGCCATCGAAGAAGCCTATTGTGGCGCAGAAAGCATCCTTGGTTATATTGTTGTCCATAGATTCTTGTTTCGGCACCAGTCAAAACCAGTTGTCTCGTGCAGCGTTGTTATGCCTAAAGCCTCGGCTGCTTCGCAGTTTTCTTTCAGATCGTCTATAAATAGAGTTTCCTTGGCTTCGATTCCTGCATTCAGTAGAGTTTGCTGGAATATGGCACTATCAGGCTTTTTAAGGTGCATCTCATACGACAGAAATATGCCGTCGAAATAGAAGTCGGCAGTCTTTCCGTCTATCGTAAAGTGGTTGTCGCGGCAATAGTTCCAGTGCATAACATTGGTGTTTGACAGCAGAAATATGCGGTGTCCAGCCGTTTTAAGGCGTTCTATCAGTTGCAACTTCTCTACAGGAATGCCCGTAAGCAGTTGGTTCCATGCCCAAACAATGTCGTCATCGCTTGTTGTTGAGTTAGACAGGCGGCGCACCTCATCGCAGAATTCGGCTTGACTTATGTGTCCCAGTTCGGTGTCAAGAAATAGGTCTTCGGTGCGGTGCTCCTCCACATAAGTGGCAATGGCCCCGCATCTTATCTCCTTGAAAGCCTTGATGCAGCGCTCGGCATTTAGACCTACGAGCACACAGCCAAGGTCGAATATTATGTTCTTTTTCATCTTTGTACTTTTAGGTTACGTGTTGGAATCCACGCTGCTGCCCAGCCTATGAGCAACACTGTGACAAACACTATAGCCACATCATCATAGTGAACACTAACGGGGTAGGCATTTACGACAAACGAGCCAGCGCTGTCGCCCATGTGTACGAATCCAAACTCTTGTTGCAACCAGCATAGCAACAGTCCCAACAATATGCCTACAACAGCTCCTGCAGCCGAAATGATACGTCCTTCAAACAGGAATATGCGTCTTATCTGCGAGTCGGTAGCTCCGAGGTTACGTAGTGTCATTGCATCGTCTTTCTTGTCGATTATGAGCATAGACAATGATGATATTATGTTGAAACATGCCACCATCAGTATGAATGTAAGGAATACGTAAGCCAGCACCTTTTCTATCTGCATAATGTTGAAGGTATCGGCTTGCTGCTCAAATCGGTCAAGCACCCTGAAGCGGTTGCCTACTATATCTTGCATTTCCTTCTTGGTATCGTTGAGGTTGGCTCCAGGCTTCAGTCTTATTTGCAACGACGACAGCATACCATCTTGATCGAACAGGCGACGTGCGAAATCTACCGAGCATATTAGTCGGTTACGGTCGTACTTTGCCTGGTTTACGGCATACACCACACCAGGTGATATAAGTGAGTCGACAACAAATCCTTCGCTTGGATCGGCAAACTCCGTAAGTTGACCGCGTCTTACAGGTGCATACAGTTTGAGGTATCCATCAAATCGGGCACTCATACCTAGGTCTTGAGCCAGGCGTATACCCGGAATGGCATAGAATAGGTTGGCGGCTTGCAACGTAAACTCGCCGTCACCATATAATATATCGTTAATGTTGGTAAGTTCTTGGAAGTTGTTCTGCACTCCCATAACCGTAACCATTTGCTGCTGTCTGCCGTAGATGGCAAGGGCTTGGTCTTCGACAACGTCTGTGGCAACAGCTACATCGGGCAACTGTCTAATCTTTGTAAGTACTGGATCATCGGCAGGTGCCGTCTTTCCACTTGTAGGTACAATCTCAATTTGAGGGTCGAAGTTGGTAAAGAACGACGCTACGAGGTCGTGGAATCCGTTGAACACACTTAGCACAATAACCAATGCCATTGTCGCAACAGCCACTCCGACAACCGAAATGGCTGATATAACGTTTATGGCATTGGTCGACTTCTTTGAGAAGATGTACCGTCGTGCTATGTAAAAAGGAAAGTTCATCGTGCCCCGTTTATTTCTTCAATAGCTCGTCAATGCGCTCAATGTAGTCGAGAGAGTCGTCGATGAAGAATCTAAGTTCGGGTATGATACGCAGCTGATTGCGTACACGTGTGCCCAATTCGTAACGTATAGTCTTCTCGTTGGCTGTTACGTTCTTTATCAGTTCGTCAGCTTTCTCAGAGGGGAATATACTGAGGTAGGCAGTGCATATGCTCAAGTCGGGTGATACACGGCAGCGTGTAACGCTTACCATAACACCGTGCATGGCGCGTGTCTGACTTTGGAAAATAAGGCTTAGCTCCTTCTGCAGAAGGCGTGCTATACGGTTTTGTCTTGTTTCTTGCATGATTGATGTCTTTAAATTATTTCTTATATGCAAAGTTACTGCTTATTTAACAATGTGGCAAACTAATGAGTTGTTTTTTAGATAGACCGACCTACAATTGGTCAAAATAGAAGAATGTGAGTGAAAAACCTCAAAAAGTTGACGTTTGTTGTAGTAATATTACTATATTTGTACTTGTATATACACAAAAGGAGCAATAACTATAAAAAAAAGAAAACAATAATTATGAAGAAACCTAAGAATTTAGGCTGGCTTATAGCTGGCGCAGTAGTGCTTATTATTTTATTTTGGGGAGTTAGTGGTTATAACGGACTGGTTGGTCAGGACGAGGCTGTAGACAACAAGTGGGCTAATGTTGAGACACAGTATCAGCGCCGTAGCGACCTTATACCTAACCTTGTGAGCACCGTTAAAGGTTATGCCAAGCACGAGAGCGAGACTCTTGAGGCTGTAATGGCAGCTCGTTCGCAAGCCACTCAGGTAAAGATAGACCCTTCAAATTGCACTCCGCAGCAGCTTGCACAATATCAAAAGGCGCAAGGTGACGTAACTACAGCTCTTGGCAAGCTACTTGCCATTACCGAGAATTATCCTGACCTTAAGGCAAACCAGAACTTCCTTGAACTGCAGTCGCAGCTCGAAGGCACCGAGAATCGCATCAATGTGGCTCGTAAGGACTTCAACGATGCAGCCAAGGAGTATAATGTGGCTATACGCCGATTCCCTAAGAGCATCCTCGCCGGTATGTTCGGATTTGAAAAGAAGAACTACTTTGAGGCTGAGGCAGGGGCAGAGAAGGCTCCCAAGGTTGAGTTCTAAAGGCTGGTATATAGTTCGTTTAATATCTGGGAACTGTTAGTATTTTGCTCACATAGTTTAGTTCCCACAGAACTCACAGATAACACAGAAGCCTACGGGGTAAGTATTTCGAATTCACAGAATAGCCTACGCTTCGCGAGGCACGAATCCACAGAAATGTGGGGTGTATTTAGAATGATTAAAGTCGCAGACAGTAGGGGTACTTTATCCTGTAAGCGCCTTCATTTCTGTGCTTTCTGTCGTATGACGCGCAGCGTCTATACGCTCTGTGGATTCCGAAAACTTAAGACCGTAGGCTTCTGTGTAGTCTGTGAGTTCTGTGGGAGGTATTAATTTGAAATTTATAATTAAGGAAATTTTGAGTTATAATTAAGGAACTTTTGAGTTATGATTTATAACGTTGGATTATTGAAAAACGACAATAGGGCAGGGCGGAAGCACGGCTCGCACATAGCCATAAGGCTTCTGTCCTGCCTTTTGTTCCTCTTTATGGCATTGCAGGCAACAGCCGCCGACACCAAGCAATACACCGTTGGCGACGTGCCTAACGTGCGTCTTACAGACGTGCGTCAGTATGTTAGCGACCCAACAGATATACTATCTCCCATAGCTCGCGACTCAATCAATGCCATATTGGGCAGACTGGAAAAGTCGACCGGTATAGAGACTGCGGTTGTTATGTTGCCTTCTATCGGTGAAGCTGATATATTCGACTTTGCCCACGAGCTGTTTCGCACATGGGGAATAGGCAAGAAAAAGTCGGACAATGGACTGCTAATACTCTTTGTAATGGACCAGCGTAAGGTGCGCTTTACCACAGGCTACGGCATAGAGGGAACTATGACCGATGCTATGTCGAAGCGCATTCAGATGCAGCAGATGATACCGCACTTTAAGCAAGGTGATTGGAATGGTGGTATGGTAGACGGAGTAAGGGCGGCTGCCAAGGTGCTCGACGGCTCGATGGAGCCAGAAAATACCGATGATGAGGATGATGGACTGTTAGGAGTCATTGTTGCTCTTGGCACTATGATAGCCATTACATTGCTGTGCATATATCTTATGGGCGTACAACAGCGTTGTCCAAAGTGCCATAAGAAGGGTGCTTTGCAGAAGGTAAACTCGCAGATATTGCGCTTGTCTACCGGAAAGAACGGTAGAGGTGGCAGAAGGATTCGCCGAACCACTTATATTTGCAAGCATTGCGGTCATATGGTTACTAAAGATGAGGACATCGACGACTCTGGCAATGCTATGGCCAACGCCGCAATATTAGGCACAATGCTTGGTAGTGGTAGACGAGGTGGAAGCTTTGGAGGTGGCGGAAGCTTTGGTGGAAACTTTGGTGGCGGCTCTACAGGTGGTGGAGGTGCCACGTCTGGTTGGTAATAAATTACAATAAAAACAAAAAACGATAATGAAAATACAGATAATCAACGGCCCCAATCTTAATCTGCTCGGCACTCGTGAGCCGGGCATTTACGGCAACAGTACATTCGACGACTATCTTAAGACATTGCGTGCGCAATATCCCCATGTTCAGATAGACTACTATCAGAGCAATATAGAGGGATGTCTTATCGACAAGATGCAAGAGGTAGGCTTTGGCTACGACGGCATCATTCTTAATGCAGGGGCTTATACACATACCAGCATAGCGCTACAGGATTGCATTCGTTCGCTCAAGGCTCCCGTTATCGAGGTGCATATAAGTAATGTGCACAAGCGCGAGGAGTTCCGTCATAAGTCAATGATATCGTGCGCTTGTCTTGGCGTGATATGCGGATTTGGTATGGACTCTTACCGACTCGCACTCGAGGCAATCTTAAACAGACAGTAATCCATATTATTATGACCGAAGAATTAGAGAAATACGTACTTTCCCATTCGGCTCCTGAGGGCGATTATCTATATCGTCTCTACCGTGCCACCAATATACACACCATACACGGACGTATGGCGTCGGGCCATTTACAAGGCCGTCTGCTCAAGATGTTTGTCGAGATGATACGTCCAAAGAACATCCTTGAAGTGGGCACATTTTCTGGCTATAGTGCTATATGTATGGCTGAAGGATTGGCTGAGATTGCAAAGAGCACGGGCCAACAAGGCAAGAGGACCGATGGTGCAAAGGGCTCTGGCGATAATAATGTTGTTGGTAAGATATGGACGTTTGAGATAAACGACGAGATGGAAGACTTTACCCGTCCTTGGCTTGAGGGCTCGCCTGTAGCCGAACATATTGAGTTTCGCATTGGTGATGCCAATGTTGAGGCTCCTAAGCTTGGTGTAGAGTTTGATATGGCATTTGTTGATGGCGACAAGCGCACATATGTCGAGACTTACGAGATGGTGCTTAAGCTTATGCGACCAGGCGGATTCATACTTGCCGATAACACTCTGTGGGACGGTCATGTAACCGATCCCGCCTACGATCATGACCAACAAACCCAGGGAATACGCCGTTTTAACGATCATGTGGCGCAAGATGATAGGGTGGAACAGGTGATAATACCGCTGCGCGATGGACTGACGGTGATAAGGAAGAGGTAAGTGAAAAGTGAAAAGGGAAAAGTGAAAAGTGAAAAGTGAAAAGGGTATTGATTCCCTCAAACTCCATCCTACGCCGCCTACGGCGACAGTGGGGATTCGTTTTATTGATAATAAATTCACTTATTTAAATATAAAGCAGTAACTTTGCACCTTGTATCAGTTATCACCCCTCAAGGTTACAGGCAACAATCCTCCTTGTATCAAGCACCCCCCTCACAATATATCAACAAAGAAAACAAGAAATAACAAAATAAAGACATGTCATTAAAATGTGGTATTGTAGGACTTCCCAATGTGGGCAAGTCTACTCTCTTCAACTGCCTTTCTAACGCTAAGGCGCAGGCAGCCAACTTCCCCTTCTGTACAATTGAGCCTAATGTAGGCGTAATCACAGTGCCCGATGAGCGCCTTACCAAGCTTGCCGAGATAGTTCATCCTGGCCGTATTGTTCCAGCTACTTGCGAGATTGTCGACATTGCCGGACTTGTTAAGGGTGCCTCTAAGGGTGAGGGACTTGGCAACAAGTTCCTTGGTAACATACGCGAGACAGATGCTATTATCCACGTGTTGCGCTGCTTTGACGACGACAATATCGTGCGTGAGGGCGGTGCTAGTGTCAATCCTGTAGAAGACAAGGAGGTTATCGACACCGAGCTTCAGCTTAAAGACCTTGAGACTGTTGAGAGTCAGCTTCAGAAGCAGTCTAAGATAGCAACTATCGGCAATAACAAAGACGCCAAGGTAGCAGTAAGTGTGCTCAACGCTTACAAGGAAGTGTTGGAGCAGGGCAAGAACGCTCGCACCGTAGAGTTTGAGTCGAAGGAGGAGCAACGCTATGCTCACGACCTCTTCCTGCTTACAGCCAAGCCAGTGCTTTATGTTTGCAATGTAGACGAGACATCAGCCAAGAACGGCAACAAGTACTCAGAACAGATTGCAGAGATAGCTAAGAGCGAGGGCGCAGAGATGCTTGTTATCGCGGCAAAGACCGAGGAAGACATTGCGTCGCTTGAGACATACGAGGACAAGCAGATGTTCCTTGAGGAGCTGGGCTTGGAAGAGAGTGGCGTAAACCGCCTTATCAAGAAGGCCTACAGCTTGCTTAATCTTGAGACATTCATTACAGCAGGCGAGATGGAGGTTAAGGCTTGGACCTATCACAAGGGATGGAAGGCTCCGCAGTGTGCTGGTGTAATACACACCGACTTCGAGAAGGGCTTTATCCGTGCCGAGGTTATCAAGTACGACGATTATATCCAGTACGGCTCAGAGGCTGCTGTTCGTGAGGCAGGCAAGCTATCTATCGAGGGTAAGGATTACGTTGTGCAGGACGGCGACATCATGCACTTCCGCTTTAATGTATAACAATACGGACACAGTAGGAGGGTGTAAACCAATATGAATCTACTAAATTACATCGTATGGGATCCAAGCAACACGGCATTGTCGTTAGGCCCTTTTGCCATACATTGGTATTCGCTGTGTTGGCTCATAGGCTTGGCTCTCGCCTACATCATAGTGCACCGTCTGTATCGTGAGCAGCAAGTAAAGGACACGCTCTTCGATCCGCTCTTTATCTATTGCTTTATAGGCATATTGGCAGGAGCACGTCTTGGACACTGTCTTTTCTATCAGCCCGATCTATTCCTCTCGTCGTGGAAACATTTTGTGGAAATATTCCTACCAATCGATTTTCTGCCAAGTGGTGGATGGCGATTTACCGGTTATCGCGGACTTGCATCGCATGGTGGTACGTTAGGACTGATGCTTGCATTATGGCTGTACGTTCGCCGTACCAAAATGAACATATGGCAGGTACTCGACAATATTGCCATTGCCACACCGATTACGGCATGCTTTATCCGACTGGGCAACCTTATGAACTCTGAGATAATAGGCAAGGTTACTGATGTGCCTTGGGCATTTATCTTTCAGCAGGTTGACGGCATGCCACGCCATCCAGGACAACTCTACGAGGCTATAGCCTACGCATTGCTGTTCTTCATAGGTTGGGCTTTGTATAGAAGCAAGCCCCAGCGTGTTGGTACGGGATTCTTCTTCGGGCTTTGCCTTACCTACATCTTCATAGCGCGTTTCTTCATAGAGTACACCAAGGAGATACAGGAAGCATTCGAGGCATCGTTGCCTCTCGATATGGGTCAGTTGCTCAGCATACCGTTCGTTGTCATAGGTATAGCATGTATGATAGGCGGAAAATGGATGCAGAAGTTTGCTGATATTGCAAAGAAATAAAAACTGCAAAAAATGCTGAATATAAGCCATATATCCGGGAAAAGTAGTAAATTTGCACGAAATTAATAAAAACAAAATAATACACATAGAAGAAAATTATGGACAAACTTAGTTACGCTTTGGGTCTGGGCATTGGCCGTCAGCTCTCACAGATGGGAGCCGAAGACCTCAATATTGATGATTTTGCACAGGCTATAAAGGACATTATCGCAGGCAATGACTTGCAGGTAACCGACCAGGAAGCGCAGTCAATCGTTACAGAATTCTTCCAGCAGCAAGAGGCCAAGCAGCGTGCCGCAGCAGCCGAGAAGTATAAGGATAACAAGGACAAGGGTGAGGCTTGGCTCGCCGAGAAGGCTATGGAGGAGGGTGTAGTAACATTGCCTTCAGGTTTGATGTATCAGGTTCTCAACGAGGGCACAGGCAAGAAGCCTACCGCAGCCGATACTGTTGAGTGTCACTACGAGGGTCGTCTTATCGATGGTACAGTATTCGACAGCAGCTACAAGCGTGGCGAGAGCGCTACATTCCCACTTAACGGCGTTATTGCAGGATGGACAGAGGGTGTACAGCTTATGTCTGAGGGTGCCAAGTATCGCTTCTTCATACCTTACCAGCTTGCTTATGGCGAGCGTGGCGCAGGTCAGGCCATTCCTCCATTTGCAGCACTCGTGTTCGACGTTGAGCTTATCAAGGTGCTCTAAAAGGTTAGTAGCCTTTAAGTCGTATAAAAGGAGAAACAAAAAAACACAACAATTTATAAACAAATGAAGAAATTCACATTCGTAGCCGCTATGGCTATCGCTGCTGCAAGCATCGTTGCATCTTGCGGCAATTCGACTTCATCAAAGCCGAACCTTAAGAACGACGTAGACACTCTGTCGTATGCAATGGGTATGGCTCAGACTCAGGGTCTGAAGCAGTATCTTGCACAGATGGAAATTGACACCACTTATATGGATGCCTTTATCAAGGGTCTTAACGAGGGCGCCAATGCAGGTGATGACAAGAAGAAGGCTGCCTACTATATGGGTATCCAGATTGGTCAGCAGATTAGCAACCGTATGGTTAAGGGCATCAACCACGAACTCTTCGGCGAGGATTCTACAAAGACAATCTCGCTTAAGAACTTCATGGCTGGCTTTATTCAGGGTGTTAAGGGCAAGAAGGGCCTTATGACTGTAGAGCAAGCAGGCCAGGTAGCTCAGATGAAGATGATGTCTATCAAGGCTAAGAACATGGAGGAGCAGTACGGTCCGCTCAAGAAGAAGGGCGAGGCATGGATGGCTGCCAACGCCAAGAAGCCGGGTGTTAAGACATTGCCTTCAGGTGTTCAGTACAAGGTTATCAAGGAAGGTGCCGGCCAGATGCCTAAGGACACATCTGTTGTTAAGGTAAACTATGAGGGACGCCTTATCGATGGTACTGTATTCGACAGCAGCTACAAGAACGGACAGCCTGTTACATTGCGTGCCAACCAGGTAATTAAGGGTTGGACAGAGGCTCTTGTTCATATGCCTGCAGGTTCGGTTTGGGAAGTATATATCCCACAGGAACTTGCTTATGGCGACCGTGAGCAGGGACAGATCAAGCCTTACTCTCCACTGGTATTCAAGATCGAACTTATCAGTGTAGGTGGCAAGTAATCAGCTTAAACCATAAGGGCGACCTTACAAAGGCCGCCCTGTTTTATATAATTTAATAAACAATATGAAGAAACTATTGATTGTTGCACTCGCCGTATTTGCTACATCGGCGTTTGCTGTAACCCCAGGAAAGAAAGATAAGAAGGATAAGAAGAAAGCGCAGACCGAGCAGCAGGCTCCTGTAAAGCTTATAAGCCAGAACGACTCGCTTAGCTATGCAGCTGGTATGTTCACCACACGTGGCCTTATGGACTATGTTAAGCAGCAGTTTGGTGTCGACTCTACCAATATCCAGTCGTTTGTTAACGGCTTGAAGGAAGGTATAGAGCGTAGTGGCGACAAGCAGTTTATTGCTCACAATGCTGGCTTGCAGATAGCCCAGATGCTCGAGACACGCATCTACCCCAACGTTAGCAACGACGTTAAGGACACCAAGTTTGCCCTCGACAGCGTTACCTTCAACCGTGGCTTTGTAGACGCTGTGCTTGGCGACACAACAGTGATGAAGAACGAGGCAGCAAACCATTACTTCGAAAGCACCATGCAGGTTGCCAAGCAGCAGGCAGAGGAGGCTTACAAGGCCGAAAACGAGGCTTGGCTTAAGCAGAATGCCACAAAGCCGGGCGTAAAGACATTGCCTTCGGGCTTGCAGTATAAGGTGCTTGTTGAGGGCAAGGGCGCTGTAGCCGAGAAGGACGACGAGGTAACAGTACGTTATGCTGGTCATACTATTGATGGCAACGAGTTTGATAGCAGCTACAAGCGCAATCCTAACACCACTACATTCCGTCCAAACCAGGTTATTAAGGGTTGGACAGAGGCTCTCTGCATGATGCCTGAGGGCAGCAAATGGGAACTCTATATCCCTCAGGACATTGCTTATGGCTCGCGCAAGGCTGGACAAATCAAGCCTTACTCAACACTTATCTTCACAGTTGAGGTGGTTAAGGTAGAGAAGAAGGCAAAGACCGAGACCGCTGAGACTAAGGCTGAGGCCAAGAAGGTTGTGCCTGCAAAGAAACTTACACCTGCCAAGAAAAAAGCTACAGCCAAGAAAGTTGTTAAGAAGTAAGGCGTAGCGCATGGTTTTATAATAGGAGGTACGGTCTCCGAACCGTACCACTCAAATTGCTATAGTATTGATAGCATGCTGCTTGAGTGGTACGCTTCGGAGACTGTACCTCCTACTGTTTGTAGGCATTAAAAGCCGTGACGTGCTATTGATTTATGTCAAATTATTGTTAAACAACAAAAAAAACTTGCAGATTTTTTGCGTGGTCGTACACAAATTATTACCTTTGCAACGTGTTCGAGAGAATGCAATGTTTTTTCATTAGGTTAGTAGTTTGATAGATTTTAAGGTAAAGATTATGTTATTAGATTTTGAAACTATCGCAATGTTGGCCTTTACCGTATAAACGGTTTCTAAGGCTTTGCTTTAGTCCAAAACCAACATTCGTTAACATTATTCTTTGAGAGGCCGGTGCGAGTGATTCGTGTCGTCCTTTTTTTTGTATGTACCCCTCGCTTTTTACCGATGTTTGACAGCAATCAAAAGTTCGTTTGACAGTAAGCATAGATACATTTGACAGCAATCAAAAGTTCGTTTGATAGCAAGCATAGATACATTTGATAGCAATCAAAAGTTCGTTTGATAGCAAGCATAGATACATCTGATAGCGATCAAAGATTGGATGTATACATTATCCAAGCCTTATTAAGACTATTGAAACGATGCCTTAAAACAAGTTCAAAAAACGTCATGTATGGCTATAAAGTTTCTGGATGTTATGGTCTTAGGATAAAAGAAGCCGACTTTTTTGCTTACCAGAAAGTTGCAGAAAGGGATATGTAGCATTTTTTTGTCTAATTATTTGACAATCGCAGTTTTTTTCCGATGATATTTTGTAGCTTTGTTACCATGATAAAGAAACAAGGAACGATACTTATTGTTGATGACAACCGCAACATTCTCACTACGGTAAGAATGCTGCTCGACTCTATATTCGCCAATATCATCACCATAGCCAACCCAAACTCTATACCAGCCAAACTGAGGGAGGAACATCCCGACGTGGTTTTGCTCGACATGAACTTTTCGAGTGGCATCAATTCTGGCAATGAGGGATTGTATTGGCTTAGAGAAATCAAGAGCCTTAGTCCGAAGACCGAGGTGGTGCTCTTCACCGCTTATGCCGACATACAGCTTGCGGTAACGGGCATCAAGGAAGGTGCAGCCGACTTTATAGTCAAGCCTTTCGACAACGAGAAGATGATCAGTACATTGTTGGAGGCAAGAGACAGGAATAAAGCTGCGGACAAAGCCATGGGCAAGAATGGAGGCAAAGATTCAAATAGCACGATGTACTGGGGCAACAGCGAAGTTATGAGCAATTTAAGAAACATTGTGGAAAAGGTTGCTGCAACCGATGCCAACATCCTTATCACGGGCGAAAACGGAACTGGCAAAGAGGTATTGGCTAACGAGATACACCGCTTGTCTGCACGTAGTGAGAAAAAGATGCTGCCAGTGGATATGGGAGCTATTACAGAAACATTGTTCGAAAGCGAACTCTTCGGTCATGTTAAGGGAGCATTTACGGATGCCAAGGTGGACAAACCAGGCAAGTTTGAGTTGGCTGATGGTAGCACAATATTTTTGGACGAGATAGGCAACCTTTCGTATAGTCTTCAGGCAAAGCTTCTCACCGCCCTGCAACGTAGAAGCATAGTAAGAGTGGGTGGGTCGACGCAGATTCCTATAAATGTTCGACTGGTATGTGCCACCAACCGCAATCTGCAGCAGATGGTGAACGACGGCGAATTCAGAGAGGATTTGCTCTATCGCATCAACACCATACACCTTGAACTGCCAGCCCTCAGACAGCGAAAGGCTGACATTGTTCCGCTCGCCAACCGTTTCCTTCGTCAATATGGCGACATGTATAATAAGACAAACTTACGCTTTTCGGATGAGGCAGAGAGGAAACTCATCAGTTTGCCTTGGTATGGCAATATCCGCGAACTTCAACATGCCATTGAGAAAGCCGTGATATTATCCGATGGTGGAATGATTAATGCTGAGGACATTGATGGTGGAAACCAGACAAGAAGGGAGAAACCATTGGAAGAGGTGCAGACACTCGACGAGATGGAAAGTCGCATGATAGAGAAGACCATCAAGGAATGCGAGGGCAATCTGTCGGTAGTGGCAGCAAGACTAGGCATTTCCCGTCAAACGCTTTATAATAAGATTAAGAGATACGGGATTTAAAGGGAAAAGTGAAAAGGGAAAAGTGAAAAGTGAAGAACGAAGAGTGAAGAATCCTATAGTTTTTTAGGGTATGGATATTAATAAGGTTATAATAATTGTGCTTTTGCTCGTGGCAGTGGTGGGCTATGTTCGCCTCTACCGCCACTATCGTCGCAACATCAAGAAGGTGCGTTTCCTTTTTGATGCCATCGACAATGGTGACTTCTCCTTTAACTTCCCCACAGAAAAGAGGAATAAGGAGGACAATATTCTGCACCAATCTCTCAACCGCATCAAGTTCTTCCTGCAGCATACACGGGAAGAGCAGATGGATCGGGAGAAATATTACGAGCAGATTCTGAATGCGGTGGATACGGGCATCCTGGTGGTAGATAGCCACGACAACATCCTACAACATAATCAGGCAGCCCTCCGGTTGCTCGATACGGATGTGCTTACCCACATGAACCAGGTAAAAGGGAAACTGAAGGATGAACACCTGGCAAAGCATGAGACGCAAGCCATGCTAAAGGACAAGCATGTGCGCATCATCGCCCTGAGCGACGTAAGCCACGAACTTAGCAACCAAGAGGTTGACTCATGGATTAAGTTGATTCGTGTGCTCACTCATGAAATCATGAATACCATCACACCTGTCACTTCACTCAGCGAGACCTTGCTGAAAGAACTCAATAACGAAAAGCAGAACGCAGCAGAACCGCAACCGGCAGAGCAAGCTAAGCTGAAGCAAGGCTTGGAAACCATACATAAAACCGGAACCGAACTCTTGGCATTCGTCAACAACTATCGCCGTTTCACTCATGTGCCTCAGCCTCAACCTGCCCTCTTCTATGTGGAGCCGTTCCTCGAACGTATGGCAATGCTTTGCAATCATGAAGTGGAAATAGAAGTAACGCCAAAGGACTTGTTGGCTTATGCCGACGAGAGCCTTATCTCACACGTAGTGACAAATCTTTTGAAGAACGCCGTAGAAGCCTTTAATGGCTTACAATCCGAGCCTACAACCAAAGCATCCATCCGTCTTCATGCCTACACCAATGAGCAGGAAGCCGTCATCATCGACGTAAGCAACAACGCCGGTCTCATCCCCGACGACATAGCCTCCCACATCTTCATTCCTTTCTTCACCACAAAACCCGAAGGAAGCGGCATCGGTCTATCCCTATCCCGCCAAATCATGCGAGTAAGCGGAGGCAGCCTTTCGCTACATCAAGACAAAGCGCAGGGCATCACCATGTTCCGCATCGTCATCCCTTAACGATACAAATGCTTTATTATGACAGATTTTCGAGGAATAGAATCAAAGAAAGCTACACTTTTTCGAGGATAGTTTCCAATTTTTCAAAGAAAAGTTTTGTTCTTTCGCTTTTTTACCATATCTTTACCATCATAAAAGATTAAGCTTATGTTAACAGACGATAAGACCATATTAAAGATAAAAGATATAGCTAAATCTGCTATTCCATCAGGTAGCAAAGCTATATTGTATGGATCAAGAGCGAGAGGTGACGCTCGTAACGATTCAGACTGGGACATTCTTATCCTTTTAGACAAAGACAAACTGGAGCAAACAGATTATGACAAAGTAAGCTACCCGTTTGTCTTGTTAGGTTGCGACCTCGGCACAGAAATCAATCCTATTCTTTACACAAAGAAAGAATGGGAATCGTATAATTTTACTCCTTTTTACGAGAATGTAAATCGAGACGGCATTAGTTTAATATAAAATTTATGGATCAAGCCAACAAAGATACATTAATCAGTCTGCAAGTAGAAAAAGCCAAGCGCTTTTTAACCCAAGCAGATGAAATGGTTGAACTAAAGCATTGGGATTTAGCTGCCAATCGCTATTATTATGCCTGTTTTCATGCCGTACAAGCTTTATTCATAGCAAAAGGTGTCAACGCCCACACTCATGCCGGCATTAACACCCAATTTAGTTTACACTTCGTAAGGACTGGTATCGTAGATATCTCTTATGGCAGTTTCCTCGCCCGTATGTTCCAGTTAAGGCAAAAAGCCGATTACAACTGTGCCTACGAAATTTCCGAGAATGACATTCTGGAAATTATTGGCTTATCACACGATTTTATAAAAACCATATTAGACTTAGTCAAATAATTACTGATTGCCATCCGCCTCCACTACTTGTCCATCAAACAATCGGATGATGCGATGGGCAATCTTGGCATCATGCTCATTATGCGTTACCATGACGATGGTGGTGCCCTCGTGGTTCAGCTCGGTAAGCAGATGCATCACCTCGGCTCCATTCTTGGAATCGAGGTTACCCGTAGGCTCATCGGCTAGGATGAGCTTGGGACCAAAGACCACGGCACGGGCGATGGCTACACGCTGCTGCTGACCACCAGATAGCTGGTGAGGGAAGTGCTTGGCACGATGGCTGATGGCCATTCGCTTCATAATCGCTTGCACCTTTGCCTTGCGCTCCGCCTTCGGAATATTGAGGTAAGTAAGAGGAAGCTCGATGTTCTCCTCTACATTCAATTCATCTATCAGGTTGAAGCTCTGGAACACAAAACCGATTTCTCCCTTTCTCACATCCGTACGCTCCTTTTCCTTCAGGTTTGCCACCTCATGATTACCCAGGAAATATTTTCCCGAAGTTGGGTTGTCGAGCAAACCGAGGATGTTGAGCAAGGTGGATTTGCCACAACCTGATGGTCCCATAATGGCGACAAACTCGCCGTCTTCTACTGTGAAAGATACGTTATTTAAAGCAATCGTCTCCACATCTTCTGTGCGGAATGACTTGCAAAGATTCTCTACTTTTATCATTTTTATTTAATGTTGAATGTTAAATGTTGAATGTTGAATTAGGGCATACGCCCTTAAATCTGTGTCATCTGTGAAAATCTGTGGGAGACTTATTCATCCTTGAGATACTTCACCGGATTACTATTCGCCACCTTGTAGCAGTTGATGACGACGGAAAGCCCGATGATGACGAGCAAGATGATGGTAACGCCGATAAACAGCAAAGGCGTCATCGTAATCTTCTCGCTGAACGACATGAGCCATTGTCTGGCTATCAGCCAAGCCCCCAAGTCGCCCACGATGATGCAAGGCAAGGCAATCTTCATGATGTCCTTCAGGAAGATGCGAAGAATATCCTTCACCTTCGCCCCGTTCACCTTTCTTATCGCAATCTCCTTGCGGCGGCGGTTCACCTCATCACTCGTATAGCCCACCAATCCGAAGAGGGCGATAATCATCGTTACGATGCCTGCTACCAGGATTCCGTTGCGAAAATTAAGCTGGGAAGCATACTGGTTAGCCAATTCTGAAGCATAACTTTTCACGATGACCTTATTGTTCGGATACATCGCCTGCACCTTCGATTGCAACTCCGCCAACGATTCTTCCTTCAGTTCATTAAACTTAACCAATATATAGAAAGACCTCTTGAGTGAATAGAAATACAACAAAGGGAAACCATTCATCATATCTCCACTGGTTCTTACATCACCCCAACGAACGTTTTTGCATACACCGCAGACGGTGAAAACGTTTTCGTCATGTCCCGTACAAGTAATCTGCTTGCCTACAACGCCATCCTTCCAATGCCATGTTTTGATGAGTTTCTCAGCACATCGCTCATCAATGACTACCTGACGGCAGCTGTCACTTCTATCGGTAAAGAACGAACCCTGAACGATAGGAATGTTCATCATCTTAAAGTAATTGTCGTCCACTCCCGACATCTCCATAATATTAATGGTGTTATTATCATCGCCGGGTATTCCAACCATATTTCCACCACTATTATATCCATTTATCGGAACAGAGTAAGTAGAACAACAATCCTTGACATTCGGCATTCGTCTGATTTCAGCCATACATTGCTGGCGCTGATTAGCATCGCTGGCATCTATCGAAACTATCGCAACATTATCATAATCATATCCAAGATCGAGACCCAACATCATTTGGTATTGACCATTCACGATGTAAAGCAGACTGAACAGCAAACCAGAGATAACGAACTGGATGCCCAACAAAGCAAGTTTCCATCGGTTGCGGTTCTCATTATAACCACGGAAAGCAATGGCCACTGGAATCTTGTTGTAAAGCCAACCGGGCACCAAGCCGCCAATCATCAACACCAGAATACAGATAGCCACCAATATCCAACTGCCACGATTAAGCACCAACGTGCTTACCGGAGCAGAAAGGAAGTTTTCGATGGTTCCCTTGCAAAGGAACACAAGAACAGCCGCAAGAACAACCGCCAGTCCCACATGCACCAAAGCCTCTGAGAAAATGATGGCATGAATGTTCTTCGATTCGGCACCATAACACTTACGGACAGCCATTTCGCGAGAACGACCCACAAGATTTCCCACGATGATAAGCAGATAGTTCATCACAGAAGTGAAGAGGAGGACAAAAGCGATAATTCCCATAATCCATCCCATCTTCTTGACATAAGGATCTTGGGTGTAAACATCGCTCAATACCGTGAAATCATAGTTCAGTTCTATTCCCATATTCTTCATCTCCTTCAAAGGGAAATGATCCTCTCGCATCTTATTCACGTAAGGCTTGAGTTCTTTTGCCTCATGCCCCTTTGCTAACCGGATGTAGGACCTATAGGAATCATTTCCCACCCATTGGCCTCTGCCATCGTAGGAATATACGTATGGCACACTACACCTCGACAGAATCATCTGCGTACCATGAAAGGAAGAACCCCAGGGAAACGCTTCGAAAACACCATAGATGGTAAAAGTGGTTCCCGGATAATTGGAAAGCGTGAAATGCTTACCTACAACATTACCGCCAATCTTTGCTGCCGTTTCTGAATCGATGAGACAGGATAAGGGTTGGGATAGAATCTGTTTAGCCTTGCCTATCAATATCTTCTGTGGAAAGACATCAAAGAAACAACTGTCTGCCATCCTGATATTGGCAGAAATGATGTTCTGGTCTTCCATCTTGCATTGGGCATCATCATAAAAATAGTGAGTACTGGTAGCAGCTTCCACCATAGGCGCATATTGCTTTACACCTTGGGCAGTGGCTCCTGAAGTATTGGTAAACTCCATGGTTTCGCCATGGTTAGTACCCACTTCCGAAATCATATACGTCCTTTCCCATCCTGGGAAATACGTATCGTAAGTCTGCTCGAAATAAATCTCGGCAATAATTACCGAACTGATTGCCAATCCGAGCGCCAGGCACAAGATCTTCACGAAATTGTGCTGACCTCTTCGAGGCAGATTCTTGAATGCGTTAATAATATGATTCATATCAAATATCCTGTTTCAAGGGCGTTAGCCCAATTTATCACTAATCACTACTAATTAATCATTACTAACTAATCACTACTAATTAAAAACTAATACATCATTATCCTTATAGGCTTCATAGCCGCTAACGATAACCTGCTCGCCTGGCTCCAAGCCCTCAATCACCTCATAATACTGAGGATTCTGGCGGCCAATGGTTATCTTTCGGCGATAAGCCTTCTTGCCACTCTTGTCTAAAACAAAAATCCATTGACCGCCCGTTACACTATAAAACGTGCCTTTAGGGATAATTATTGCCTGCTTCGACTGACCGAGCTGCAAATCTACATAATAAGTCTGACCGGTTCGGATATTGCCAGGGCGAACGCCTTTGAAGACGAAGTCGATGCGGAACCTGCCGTCTCTTACCTCGGGATAAACCTTGCGAACCTGCAGGAGATAATGCTTGCCGTTCTGGTCGAAGGTAGCAGTAAGTCCCGGTTTTACCCGGTCGATGTAATGCTCATCCACCTGCGCCTGCACCTTATAGTCGCTTAGGTCGTTGATTACTCCTATCTTCTGTCCTGCCTGTATGCTCTGTCCAAGCTCCACATCGAGCAAACCAATCTCGCCCGAAATAGTGCTGCGGATATTCAGCTTCTCCTTGCGTTGGCGAACCAACTGCACATTCTTCTGCATGGCTTCAAGATTATCACCCATCTGATCCATCTGCGAACGGCGGAGCTGCGCATCCTTCTTCAACCGCTTGCTGATGAGCGCATGCTTCTTTACGGCAAGTTCGTAAGCTTCCTTAGCCTTCAGATACTCCTCGCGCGAATTGAGTTCTTCCTTGTGCAAAGTCTCCTGATGCTCATAGGCTCGACGCTTGGTGATGACATCCTGCGAAAGCGTAAGCTCCTCGTTGCTATTGTTCAGTCGGTCTTGTTCCATTGATATTTGAGTGTTGCGAAGCATGTCCTGCTTTTCGGCAAGTTCGCTCTCAGCATTCAGTATCTCAAGGTCGAGATTAGAATTGCTCAGTCGCACAAGTACATCGCCCTTATTCACATGAGCACCTTCATCTACTACTTTATCCAAAACAATACCACCTTCTTCCGAACTGATTTGCACAACGGAGATAGGCACCACCTGTCCGTCAACAGACACATAATCGTTGAACTGTGCCTTCTCTACATTTCCTATACTCAAGCCTTTTCTGTCCACCTTCAACGTGGAAGAGAAATTGCCCAAGCCCAACCATACGAGGACTGCTACAAGAACCGCACCTCCTGCTATCCATGCCCAATACTTGCGGGGCACGAGATATTTTTTCTTTTCTATTTTTATATCCATATGTTAAGTGAAGAGTGAAAAGTGAAGAGTGAAAAATCCAATTGTGTTCTATTTATTTTACTTAAGTTTCGCAAGTGAAAGTAGTTAAGAAGTTTTTCGCGATGCTCAAGGAAACTTCGCGCCCTATGGTCGCTAAGAAGTTCTTGCAAGCAAGTGGCAAAGCCGAGCGAAACCATTGGTTTTTTGCTTTATTTATAGCATTAAAAGCATTTGGCTTAACTTCTTAACTCCTTTAACTTCTGAATTCTCAGAACTTGCGAAAGTTCAATTATTTTATTAGTCTTTCTCCTTGGTAATACCCCACTAACCTCTGTTTGATGATGAGCAGCATCTGCATCTGGAGTTCCTTGATTCTGCTTTCCAGAAGCGTCTGGGCTGCGGTATGAAGATCGAAGGTGGAAAGCATTCCTTCCTCAAACTTCCGGCTCGACATGTGATAGGCGAGCGAATCGGAGACCACCTTCTTCTGCATCTGATGCAACTCCTTGGCGTAACCCTCTGCATCCATTACCGCCTGGGCTATCTGGTCGTGAAGCTTGCGACGGGTTTCCTCCAGGTTCACCTGTGCCAGTTGCCAGTCGTTGCGTGCCTTCTTCACGCTGTGCCAGCGGTCGCTATTATAAATAGGTATGGAAAGGGTCAACGCGAGGTATTCGCCCTGGTTGTTGTGAAACTGCGAGGCAAACCCATCGTATTGCCCTTTCTGAGAGAGATTCTTATAATAGTTGGTAGAAATGCCGCCACCGAGAGAGAGTGATGGCAGCAATCTGCCTTTTGCTATCTTATAGCCATAATGTGCCAACTCCACCTCATACTCTGCCGACTTCATATCGGGAGAGATATTCAGGAAACTCTGATAGATAGTTTCAGAGTTCGGCTTGTCGCCTATAGTCAGCTGACATGATGCAAGACTTTTCTCCTTATCTTTTGATTGAATATCCAACTTCAGTTCATCACCTATGGGATAATTCATAGCCGATTTCAAGGCAAGCAGACTCTGCCTTGCCATATTCTGCTGATGCGTAAGACTGTATTCGTCTTCAGCCACCTGCGATTCCATCTGTACCACATCCGGTCGTCCTTTCTCGCCCAATTCATACAGACGTTGCATCTTAGCCAGCATACGTCGGCTCTCGCTCAACTTCTCGCTTGCTATCTGTATGCTTGCCTCAGCGTATACAGCATCCACATATTTCTGCATAACATCGATAGCTATATTGTCTTGCGCCTTCTGCATCGCCGTAGCAGAAAAGTCACGGCTCAATCGAGCCTGCTTGAAAGCATTTATAGTGGCGAAACCGTCAAATACATTCAGTTCGGCATAAAGCTGATAATAGTTGTTGAATGTCGTCACATTATTATATGTATTGGTCTCAGGGTCGATGTTTCGTCCCCAAGCATATTGGCCCTGCACTCCACCAGATACAGTAGGCAAGAAAGCGGCAACGGCATGATGATAGTCTTGCTTGCGTTGGCGTGCGTTGATAGTCTCACGCTTCACATCCGTAGCATGTTCTGCTGCATACTTCATACAGTCGTCAAGACTCCAGCTTTGTGCCGAGACTACTGACGCAACAAGTATCCATCCTATCAGTATTATTATTCTTTTCATAATCGTCTTCATTTTTATATAATGAGGACAATGGCTGTGCCAAAACTACAATTCTACTGATAGTCAAAAGATTAGCACAGAAGTCTCATAAAACAGAATGTCCTATAATTAGACACAGTTGTCAAATTATTGGACAAAGAAGAGTATCTCCACGATTTTTTACTTTTCATCATTGTAAAGGTCAAAATTAAAGGCAGTAGGTTGGTCGTTGAATTGAAACTGATTTTGTATCTTTACACTTGCTTACTACTTAGTGAAAAAATGAATACGTTATCATTTGCCAACGAAAACGTATTTATAGTTGATCGATAACGTTTTCGTAAGCCAATGATAACGTATTCATAAATTGAGGTAAACAACCTGTTTACATCATAACAATTTTCTTAGAGCTTCCATCAGCATATTTCACGATGTTGACACCCTTTCTTGGGCTCTGTAAGCGTGTGCCGTCGAGTGCAAAGTATCCAATTACGGTAGTCTTGGCAATGTCGGCAGTTGTTGATGCAATGCCGGTTGCGGTGGCAGTTACCCTAACCTCGTCGAGGAAGAAACGTTGGTTAGATGTTGTGAATGTAAGCTTCACGTTGCCATTAGCGTTGATAGTGGTACTGAAGTTAGTCCAATCGCCATGTGTTATGTTGAATGATGTCTGGCCGAGTGAGCCGTTAGATGTCGATACTGTAAGTGTGGTGCCGTCATTGGTTGTATCCCATGCTCCAGCCTTGAAGGTAAGGGTAGCAGTACCGTTGACGGTGAAAGCCGGTGATGTTGCGGTGCCATCAAACTTAGTAGTACCCAATTTGATACACTTGTTGGCAGCATATATCTTGTCGTTAGCGCTTGTCCAGCCCTCGTTGTCGTTATTCAGCTTCTGTGTACTTGCTATAGAACCGCTCCACAGACCGTCGTTACCGCCAGTACCCTCGTTCTTGTCGAACGACTCATAGAACAGATGATCGCCCTCTGGAATAACGGGCTTGTTCTCCGAACCACTGTCTTTCTTGGGAACGAACGATAGAGAAGCCGTAGAATAGTCGTCGGCTAAGGCCATATTCTCTATGTTTACGTTCAGGAATTTTGTACCGTCGCTGTTGGCGGTATACAAGCTTGCGGCAGGCTTGGATGAGCTTGTAAGCTTGTTGTTGCGATTGTATGGGTACAGAGCATTGCCGTCACTGTAATAGCTTGAAGAGTTGTCGGCACGCTTTATAGTCCAACGCATGTGGTTGTTCAAGAGCTTCTGGTTGCCCTTGTAGTAGTAATCCTTTGTGTTGGTGCAGTTGTATTCCCAGACATCGGCATCATAGTCAATCTGTGTAATCATAATGCCTTGGTTAGGCAGTTCGGCATCCCATCCCTCTTGTGCTCTATACTCTACAACGTAGAACTCATCCTCGTTGCCCTTGTTCTTGATTATGTATGCATCGCCTCCTTGAGTCTGTGGAGCCATATCCGTAATGTTCACAGTCTCGGTGATGTCTGTCATGTCCTTCAGTTCAATCCATCCGCAATCGCTCTTCTCGGCAGCGCTGTATCCAGCAGGCAAGAATCCACTGCCATTATAGCTTCCGGCGTCCATAAGGTCGAAGTGTCCCATGCCATACCATTTGCCGTTATAGTCGTAAAGGTCAGGGAAACCCATACAGTGAGAGAATTCGTGGCAGAAAGTACCCACGCCATTGTTGCTGCCACCGCCTTGCAATTCAGGTCCGCAAGCATATGTATCGATGTTTACACCGTCGAGTGTCAGCGGTTTCTTATAGTTGGTATATGTAAGGTAGAACATATGTGGCCATACGGTATTGACGTCGCCACCGTCAGCCTCGCCCAATCCGGCATACAGCACATACACCTGGTCAACGTATCCATCGCCGTTCCAGTCGTACTTAGAGAAGTCTGTGCCATTGTTGTGTGCCCATTGGCAAGCTTCCACAATCATTTTGTAGGCATAGGGCTCGTCTTCGTTTCTGTCGTTTGCTCCATATTCGGCATAATTGCCTTTAAGTGGACACACGCCCACAACATCAAAGTCGATATCAAACTGTCCGTGGCTTTGCGCACGGAAATAGTCGCGTACCGAACCGTTGAAAGGCGCTTCGTTATAGTTTATGCCGTTGATGGCTTTCTTGTATAGTGCCATGTTGTTGGCAGCCTTAAACTTTTTGTCTGTAAATTCAGCCAGAATAACAATAGCTTTCTTAGTGCCTTGGAATACATTCTTGTCAATATTGCCCAGTCTGTATGGTCGTTTCTTGTTGGTAATATCCTGTCGGCGTATGGCTGCACGCTTAAGTTTGGAAGCCATCTGTACGTCGCTAATAGGATAATAGAATCCGGTGGTTGAGTCGAACGAATAGCGTGTTCCGTCTTCGCTTGCATAGTAGTGCATGTGCTCATCGCCTACGAGTTGAACACGAACAGTATTTCCGTTGGCAAGTTGTACGTAGCGCCATTGTCCACGTTTTGCAGGTACTGCGCTTGCCGCAATAGCAAGAAGGGCTATTGAGGCAGTGAGTATGAATCTTTTCATCTTAGTGATAAATAAAAAATGTAATGGTTTAATATTGTTTACTCAATTAACTCTCTCAATTCCAAATATTCTGTGTACATTTGCACCCAGTTATGAAAGCAAAACATATAGTTATATTATTGTTGTGCCTATTCAGCCTTGGTGCTGCTTATGGGCAAAACACGTCAACCGTTGATACTGACGATGTCGACAGCAAAAGCAATGCCGACCAATCATCGCCAACATTTGTGCCGATGGTAAAAGTGAGCAAGGCCCTTGTCGATGGCGACAGCATACAATATGTAGAGCTTAACGCGCTGTATATTTATCCCAAGCTAACCTTTGCCGACCCACGTCAACGCCTGGCATACAATCGCCTGGTGGCTAATATCAAGAAGGTGTTGCCTATTGCCAAGGAAGTGAATGCCATTATAATCGAGACATACGACTATCTGCAGACATTGCCAAACAAGAAGGCTAAGGAAGAGCACATGAAACTTGTGGAGAAGGATATACGCAAGCGTTATACTCCACGCATGAAAAAACTGACCTACTCGCAGGGCAAGTTGCTAATAAAACTAATTTACCGCGAGTGCGACTCGTCATCGTATCAGTTGATACAGGCGTTTCTCGGTCCGATACGTGCCGGATTTTATCAGGCATTTGCCTCGCTATTTGGTGCCTCGCTCACCAAGAAGTACGACCCTAATGGTGTAGACCGCTTTACGGAGCGCATAGTAAGGCAGGTAGAGGCTGGACAGATATAAATAATATAGCAAATATAGATAATGATGTAGGAGATATGGTTAGTGGACCATACCTCCTATATTTTTATTACTTCTTCATTTCGGCAAGCAGAGCAAGTGCCTTGTTTTCCTCGGCCTCCATTATTTCGCGCTCGCCAGGTCCTTTGTCGTTGATGCCACAGAGATGCAGAATGCCGTGTATTATGACACGGTGCAGCTCGTCATCGTATTCCTTGCCAAACTTCTCGGCATTGGTGCGCACGGTGTCGAGCGATATAACGATATCGCCACTTACAATGCCGGGCTCGTCGTAGTCGAAGGTTATGACATCTGTGTAATAGTCGTGACCTAAGTATTCGTTGTTTACTTCGAGAATCTTCTCGTCATCCACAAACATATAGCCAATCTCGCCAACCTTAAGCTGGTATGTAGCAGCTACGGCACGTATCCATGCTGATGTGTCACGTTTCCTAATCTTCGGCATCTTCACGCCGTCTACATTATATGTAATCATAAATCTGTTTTTTTTAATTTATACTTATCTATTTATTCCTGAACCTTAGGTAGGAATTGACTGCAGTCGTAGCCGAAGTGTGTAAGTTCTCTCACTACAGATGATGATATGCTGTCCATGCCTGGCTCGGCATACAGAAGCACAGTCTCTACTCCTGTAAGTCGGCGGTTTATGTCGGCTTGCTCGCGTTCGAACTCAAAGTCTTTTACAGAACGCACTCCCTTTACAATAAACTCAGCACTCATTTGCCGTGCAAATTCGGCAGTAAGTCCGCTATACTTCTCCACACTTATTCGGTTATCGTCCTTGTATAGACGCCTTATGGCCTCAACGCGCTCGTCGGCAGTTTGCATATATCGCTTGCTCTCGTTAACGCCAACGCCGATAACAAGCTTGTCGAACATCTTTACAGCACGTTTTACCACCGAGTCGTGTCCTATAGTGAATGGGTCGAACGACCCGACGAATATTCCAGTTCGCTCCATCTATATACTGTTTGTCTTATTTTGGGTAGCCTTATTAATTTATTTCGGTTGCCTTATTAAAATAGGTATGTCCATTGCAAAATTAATATTTTTATTTGGTTCATCACTCTACATCCTGTTTTTTTTCTTTTTTTATTCCCAATCCTTTAATGTGTTTTTAATTAATGCTATCTCAACATTTTTTCTTGCGTTTCTGTAGAATTCATTTTATTCTACGTATCTTTGCAAAAGATGGCTGTGTGTCGGTAATAGATAGACAGCTTATTGGCAATAAAAACAAATAATGCAATGAATATAGAAACAACACTTCAGAAACTGCGTATCGAAGCGCTAAACGATATGCAGCAGGATACTATCGGGGCTGTGTTGCACAGCGATAAGGACATCGTAGTATTGGCTCCTACGGGTAGCGGCAAAACGCTTGCTTATCTCTTGCCACTTGCAACTAAGCTTGACCCTGCACTTGACGAGGTTCAGGCGGTGGTTATTGTGCCTGGTAGAGAGCTGGCAATGCAGTCGAATGATGTATTTAGACGCATGGGCACGGGCATGCGTTCGGAATGTCTTTATGGCGGACGTCCTACTATGGACGAACACCGCACCATTATGCGCACACGTCCACAAGTAGTGTTTTGTACTCCAGGTAGATTGAACGACCATATTGACAAACTTAACTTCTCGGTAGAATCTGTGCGCTGGCTTGTTATAGACGAGTTTGACAAGTGCTTGCGCATGGGTTTCCGTGCCGAGATGCAGAAGGCATTGGAGAGTCTGCCTAATGTGGAGCGTCGCCTTCTGCTTTCAGCAACCGATGCTGAGGAAATGCCAGCCTTTGTGCGTATGGGACGAACACAGCGCATCGACTATCGTATTGACGAGGAGCAGACACCTGATCGCATAGGATTGTATACTGTAAAGTCGCCCGATAAGGACAAGATAGACACGCTTATGCGTATGATTTATGCCTTTGGCAATCAGCAGACCATTGTATTCATGAACTATCGTGACGGTGTGGAGCGTGTGGGTAAATATCTTGCCGATAAGGGTGTGGCTGTAAGTTGTCTGCATGGTGGACTGGATCAGGACCAGCGTGAGGAGGCTGTATATCGTTTTGCCAACCAGTCGGTAAACGTTCTTGTTGGTACCGACCTTGCCGCACGCGGTCTCGACATACCCGAGGTGAATAATGTTATTCACTATAACCTGCCGGTAGGAGAGGACGAGTACATTCATCGTGTAGGTCGTACTGGTCGTTGGGAGGCTACTGGTCGTGCCTTTATGATAATAGGTCCGGAGGAGACTCTTCCCGAATATGTAAAGGAAAATACAGAGGAATTTGTAGTTCCTGATGCTAAGGCTTGTCCACCTGTGCCACGTATGACAACATTATATATAGGAAAGGGTAAGAAGGACAAGATTTCGAAAGGCGATATACTTGGTTTCCTATGCAAGACGTGCTCGCTTAAGGGTTCGGATATCGGTCGTATCGATGTGTACGAGCGTTATGCCTACGTGGCAGTGGCGCGTGGAGTGGCTCGCAATGTTATTAAGTTGGCGGCTGGAGCTAAGATAAAGGGAATGAAAACTAAAGTGGAGGAAGTGCGCAGTTAATGCTCATTCCTATTTAATAAAAGAAGGCAATAAAAAACAGTTGGATGCTTTGATGTATCCAACTGTTTTTTTTTGCTTGTCTTGATTTGAACACCGCAAATATCATTAGCCCTCGCGGTGGTCGCTTATAGCTTGCTTGATAAGACCCTCAAGTTCTTCCATAAGCTCGGGGTTGTCCTTAAGCAACGACTTGGTAGCATCGCGACCTTGTGCAAGTTTAGAGCCATTATAGCTGTACCAAGAGCCCGACTTCTGTATTATGTTGTATTCAACACCAAGGTCTACAATCTCGCCAACCTTAGATATGCCCTCGCCAAACATAATCTCGAACTCGGTCTTGCGGAATGGAGGAGCCACCTTGTTCTTGATTACCTTGACACGAACCTGATTACCTATAATTTGGTCGCCGTCCTTAATGCCCGTAACCTTGCGTATGTCTAGGCGCACTGAAGAGTAGAACTTCAAGGCGTTACCACCCGTTGTAGTCTCAGGATTACCAAACATTACGCCAATCTTCTCGCGCAACTGGTTGATGAAGATACATGTGGTGTTGGTCTTAGATATGGTACTGGTGAGCTTGCGTAAAGCCTGCGACATAAGACGAGCTTGCAAGCCAACCTTGTTGTCGCCCATATCGCCCTCAATCTCAGCCTTAGGTGTAAGTGCCGCAACAGAGTCGATAACGATAATGTCAATAGCCGAAGAGCGTATAAGTTGGTCGGCTATCTCAAGAGCTTGTTCGCCATTGTCTGGTTGCGAAATCCATAGATTGTCTACATCTACACCAAGCTTGGCTGCATAGAAGCGGTCGAAAGCGTGCTCAGCATCGATAAAGGCTGCTATACCACCTGCCTTCTGCGACTCGGCAATAGCATGAATGGCGAGAGTTGTCTTACCAGACGACTCTGGACCATATATCTCAATAATACGTCCCTTTGGGTATCCGCCTACGCCGAGAGCGGCATCAAGACCTATACTGCCAGTAGGGATAACCTCAACGTTCTCTACCTGCTCGTCGCCGAGCTTCATGATAGAGCCTTTGCCGAAGTCTTTTTCTATTTTAGACATCGCTGCCTGGAGAGCCTTTAGTTTGCCCTCCTGAGCAAGCGACATTTCTTCTGTCTTTGCCATAAATGGAATTTTGAGTTTTGAGTTTTGAATTTTGAGTTTAGAATTACAACTCCAGGTCGCCACCGAATATCTCATGCCAAGGCAGGCCCTGCTTGTTGAGCTGCTCCATGAATGGATCTGGATCAAACTCCTCAACGTTCCAAACGCCTGGCTTACGCCACAGACCCTTGAAGAACATCATAGCGCCAATCATTGCAGGCACACCGGTGGTGTAGCTTACGCCCTGCATACCAGTCTCCTTATAGGCAGCCTCGTGCGAGCAGTTGTTATATACGTAGTAGGTCTGCTCCTTGCCGTCCTTCAAACCACGGATGCGGCAACCGATAGATGTCTGTCCATCGTAGTTCTCGCCGAGATCCTGTGGGTTAGGCAACACTGCCTTAAGGAACTGCAGAGGTACGATGTTTACCTTAACCTTCTTGGTTGGGTCGTCGGTAAGCGGAGCCTCGTATGTAATCTCATCGATGCGCGACATGCCGAGGTTTTGTATGCAGTCAAGATATGTAAGATATTGCTGACCGAATGTCATCCAGAAGCGAGCGCGCTTGATAGTAGGATAGTTCTTAACAAGACTCTCTATCTCCTCGTGGTGTAGCAAGTAACTCTCCTTAGGACCAACCTCAGGATATGTCAGAGACTTGTGTATTTCGAGCGGAGCGGTTTCAACCCACTTGCCGTCTTCCCAATATAGACCCTTCTGTGTAATTTCGCGTATGTTGATCTCTGGGTTGAAGTTAGTGGCGAAAGCCTTGTGGTGGTTGCCAGCGTTGCAGTCAACAATGTCGAGATACTGAATCTCGTCGAAGTGGTGCTTAGCAGCATATGCAGTGAAGATGCTTGTAACACCTGGGTCGAAACCGCAACCAAGAATTGCAGTAAGACCGGCATCCTCAAAGCGCTTCTTATAAGCCCACTGCCATGAGTACTCGAAGTGAGCCTCGTCTTTAGGCTCATAGTTGGCAGTATCGAGATAAGAGCATCCGCAAGCAAGACAAGCCTCCATGATGGTAAGATCCTGGTATGGCAGAGCAAGGTTGATAACCAGCTCAGGCTTGTAATCGTTGAATAGAGCCTTAAGCTGCTCAACGTCGTCGGCATCTACTTGCGCTGTCTTGATATTAGGGTTGCCGATGGCCTCTACAATCTTGTCGCACTTAGCCTTGGTGCGACTTGCAATCATAAAGTCGGTGAAAACGTCAGCATTCTGTGCAATCTTGAACGCTGCAACGGTAGCGACGCCACCAGCGCCAATCATTAATACTTTTCCCATTGTCGTTTCTTTTGTTATAGTTGTTAATTTGTTTTTCTTTTTGATAGAAATAATGAGACCTAAAGGTCGTCTATACTTTATGTTGGATGAACATTACTTCAGCTCGTCGCCTCGTATTCCAAGGGCGTTCATCAGAGAGAATCCGAGGATTTCTTGCTTGAAGTTGCCACCGTCCATTGGTTGCATTGCAAACAGTGTTACACGCTTCTCCTCGTCATCGATGTCGCGCAAAGCATGGCGCAATGCGTCCCAAAGGGCATGATGTTCGGCATTGGGTATGGCCATAACACGGTGCACATCCTTGTGGTTTACCACAGTTTTGAGGATATCGAGAAAGAAGTCGTCGTGTTTGACCACTTCCTCAACTGGGTATGAACTTATTATAAATTCGCCAAGCGAGTCCTTGAAAGCCATAGCGTTGAGGTTGTTCTCGTAAGAGCCTGGGTTGAAGTTGTCGAGCTGTTGCTTGTCCTTTGAATGTATGAATATAACCTGTGTCTCGCCGTTTGAGTCGCGTCCTTCACGCATTCCACCGTCAAGTGCGATGCAGTCTATCCATCGTGCTGTATCAGCTTTGTTTATTCGGCGTCCAAGCATGCGCTCGAAGTTAACAGTGAGGTCGAATGCCACCGAGTCTACATAGTCGCCGTCTACAAGTATGACATTACGGCTCCACTGTGTGTTGTTGAATTCTTGTATGTCCATTTTCTACCTTTACTCGAAGTAGTAGAGGAATGTTGCGATGCCGGTGAGAGCCTTCTTAGGCGACTCCTTAATCTCTATGGCAAACTTTATCTGTACCTTGGCAATGCCGCGCAGATTCTCGATAGAGTGGAGGTCGGCTACGAGGCGAATGTGTTCACCCGACTTTACTGCCTGGCCAAACTTCATCTTGTCCATTCCATAGTTCACCATCATCTTGAGGTTCTTTACCTCGATAATCTGGTTCCACAGATAAGGTAACATAGATAGAGTAAGGTAGCCGTGTGCTATGGTCGACTTGAACGGGCTTTCAACGGCTGCACGCTCTGTGTCTACGTGAATCCACTGGTGATCGAGTGTGGCATCGGCAAATAGGTTTATACGCTCCTGCGAGAGTTCAACATAGTCGGAAACACCAATGTTCTTGCCAAGAAGTGCGGCAAACTCGTGATAACTGTTAATGATTACTTTTTCCATTTTTGCTTATTATTGTTTTTCTTTTTCTTACCATTAATCTCCGTCAGGAGCATAAAGGAAGTCGTGCAGTGGGTCTGGATACTCGAATATCTCGCCTTCACGGAAGAATCGCTTCATTTCTATCTCGGCTGTCTCAATAGAATCAGAAGCATGTATGATATTCTCCTGGCCACTCATAGAGTAGTCGCCACGTATTGTTCCAGGTGCAGCCTTGCGTCCATTGGTAGCGCCAACTATATTGCGCACTACAGTTACTGCACTATTACCCTCAACACATATTGCCACAACGGGAGCCGACTTCATTGAGGCTGTAAGCCACGGAAAGAAGGGACGGTCTACGAGGTGAGCATAGTGCTCGTTGAGGATTGCATCGTCGAGCTGCATCATCTTAAGGCCAACAATGCGCAAGCCTTTGCGCTCAAGGCGGTTGATAACTTCGCCTATTAGACGGCGCTGTACGGTGCATGGTTTGAGAAGAATAAGAGTCTTTTCCATATTGGTATAGTTTTGTTTATGTTATGTTATGCTTTGTTTATTGCAAAGATAGCTATTTTATATTTATTTTTGATGTTTTACGCTTAAAAATAAGTAATTTTGCACATTATGAATAATACAACAATACACGATTACGAGATAATGGCGCCAGTCGGCTCACGGGAAAGCTTGCAGGCGGCCATACAGGCAGGTGCCGATAGTATCTACTTTGGTGTGGAGCAACTCAATATGCGCTCTCATTCTGCCAATCATTTTACTATTGACGACTTGCGTGAGATAGCCGCTACATGTACCGAGCATGGCATGAAGAGCTATCTAACAGTGAACACGATCATCTATGATGAGGATGTGGAACTTATGCATCAGATTGTTGATGCAGCCAAGGAAGCCAACATCTCGGCTGTTATTGCCAGCGATGTGGCTGTTATGACCTACTGCCGAGAGATAGGTGTGGAGGTGCATCTATCTACACAGCTTAATATCAGCAATGCTGAGGCTCTTAAGTTTTATGCCCAATTTGCCGATGTAGTGGTGCTTGCCCGCGAGCTTAACATGGACCAGGTGGCCTACATCTTTGAGCAGATTGAGCGTCAACACATATGTGGTCCTAAGGGCGAGCTTATCCGCATCGAGATGTTCTGTCATGGAGCTTTGTGTATGGCTGTCAGTGGCAAGTGCTATATGAGCCTTATGAATACTGGACGTTCGGCCAACCGTGGTGAGTGCATGCAGATATGTCGTCGCTCGTATACGGTTACTGACAATGAAACTGGATGTCAGTTAGAGGTTGACAACAAGTATATAATGTCGCCTAAGGACCTTAAGACATTGCGCTTTATAGACCGTATGATGAAGAGCGGTGTGCGTGTGTTCAAGATTGAAGGACGTGCACGTGGACCAGAATATGTATATAATGTGGTTAAATGTTATAAGGAGGCTATCACTTCTGTGCTTGAAGGCACCTTTAGCGAGGATAAGAAGGATGAGTGGGACGAGCGTCTTGCTACTGTCTTCAATCGTGGTTTCTGGGATGGCTACTATCAAGGTCAAACTCTTGGTGAGTGGAATAGCAACTATGGCTCTAATGCTACCGAAAAGAAAGTGTATGTGGGTCGTGGCGTAAAATACTTTTCTAAGCTTGGTGTGGCTGAGTTTACATGCGAGGCTTGCGAGTTCTCTGTAGGCGACAAGCTGCTTATTACCGGTCCTACAACTGGTGTAATGTATGTGGATGTGGACGAAATTAGATACGACCTTAATCCTGTAGAGACAGCACATAAGGGACAACATGTGTCATTCCGTGTGCCAGGTAAGATTCGTCCAAGCGATAAACTCTTCAAATTGGAGAAGGTAAATAAATAAAATTATGACAATAAACGAAGCACAAGACGAAGTTATTGAACAGTTTCAAGACTTCACCGACTGGATGGACAAGTACCAGTTGTTAATCGACCTCGGCGGTGAGTTGGAACCGCTTGATGCCAAGTATAAGACCGAACAGAACCTTATAGACGGCTGCCAAAGTCGTGTATGGGTGCAATGTGATATGACAGATGACGGACGATTGGTGTTTACTGCCGATAGTGATGCTCTTATAGTTAAGGGTATCATAGCCCTGCTCATTCAGGTTATAAGTGGACATTCCCCTCGAGAAATTCTTGATGCCGACCTCTACTTTATCGACAAAATAGGCTTGAAGGATCATCTCTCGCCAACACGCTCTAACGGATTGTTGGCTATGGTAAAGCAGATACGTATGTATGCGTTGGCTTACGAGGCAAAGAAGAATTAGGTGTTACGAATTGTCGGCTTTGCCGATTTTGAATTACGAATTTTGAACTACGAATAAGTATGAATAAGACTGTATTCTCGGTGTTCTTGTCATTGGCAGTGGCTGTGATAATATGCTCGTGCGCATCGTGCAAGAACGCTTCTAAGTCGGCTACAAGTAATGTGCTAGACACTGTGGCATTAGTGGGGCCAACCTTCCGGGCAGACTCAGCATATGTATTTGCTGCCAAGCAGTGCAGCTTTGGACCACGTACAATGAACTCTAAAGCACACGATTTGTGTGGTGAATGGATTATGTCTAAGTTTCGCGAGTTTGGTATGGTTGTTGAGGCTCAAGACGCCGACCTTAAAGGTTGGGATGGAACAACATTGCGTTCACGTAATATCATAGCACGATTCCGTCCCGAACAAACTACACGTCTATTGCTGTGTGCCCATTGGGACAGTAGACCTTGGGCAGATAACGATCCCGACTCAACTAACTGGCATAAGCCTGTTATGGCTGCCAACGATGGTGCAAGTGGTGTGGCTGTTATGCTTGAATTAGCTCGCTTGATAAAGAACGACACTACTTTGCATATAGGTGTCGACTTTGTTTGTTTTGATGCCGAGGACTATGGCTTGCCTCAGTGGTCGGACGTACAGACAGATGAAGATACTTGGGCACTTGGCGCACAGTATTGGGCAACCAATCTGCCTCAGGGATATGAGGCACGTTACGGTATACTGCTCGACATGGTAGGCGGTCAGGGAGCCAAGTTCTATCAAGAGGGTGTATCCAAGCAATATGCCAACGAGATTGTGAACAAGATTTGGCGTACAGCAGCACAAATTGGTTATGGATCATTCTTCCCGATGAAGGATGGTGGTATGATTACCGACGACCATGTACCTGTGAACGAGAAGGCAGGTATCCCGTGTGTTGATATCATAGCCTTCTATCCTGATTGCCAGCAGAGTTCGTTTGGACCTACATGGCATACAATCCATGATACTATGGAACATATCGACACCAACGTGCTTAAGGCTGTAGGACAGACGCTTGTGCAGGTGCTGTATACAGAGGAATAAATGTTGAATGGATGCAAGCTTATATTGCAGTTTGTCGGGGAGAGGCTATTAAGAAATATATGGCAAGACTTTGGCAGAAACCGATAAAACTCCCTATTGTGCGCAAAACCATTAGGGTTTCAATAAAAGGTATGACGTATGGTCTTACGAGAGCAAGCTCTCGACACCCATACGTCATAAAAAAAACTGACCGCCGTATTCTGTAAGAATAGCGACGGTCAGTCAAACGTTAGTATGTTATGAAAAATTTGAGAGAACTTGAAGCTTCGCAGCTTCGAGTTTTTTTGTTTTAACTAAAAATGATTTATTGAGAAAGCATAGAAATTGTCATTTGATAATTGTTGGGCCATTCTGACTCATTTGCGGTACAACGGTAGCGCCGATATTGCCGTTTTTTAATGAGTCGCGACGTAGCGAGTCGTTCAATGCTACAGATGCTCCACTAGTGGGATGTTGTGTGTACGATGCAGGTACACCTTCTGTACTATTGCCACTTTGGAACGAGAGTTGTGCAGCCTGACTTAGTGTTAGCACTATTGCCACCATTGCAGCAGCCTTAAAGAGAGGGGCGAATCTCTGGCTTATGCGTACACGCTTAGCCTCAACATGTTGTGGTTCGTCTATCATGGACATAATTCGCTCGTCAAAGTCATTGCCAAGGCAGTTGGTTTTAGGCTCGGTCTGCTCGTAGTTGAACAGAGGACGAAACTTTGCCAATTCTTCTGGCACACACAACTGGCTGAAGAACGAGCGTAATATCTGCTCTTCCTCAAGAGTGGTCTTGCCCTCCCAGTAGCGCTCTAAAAGCTGGTTGATGTATTTATAGTCCATAATTGTCGTATTGTATGAATTGTTGCTTTATTGTCTGCCGTGCTCTGAAGATATTTACCTTTACTTGCTCTTCTGTTATACCAAGCACAGCGGCAATTTCCTTGTAAGTCTTTCCTTCGATATCGCGTAGCTGCATACAACTGCGTTGCTTCTCAGGCAGACTGTCGATGAGGTTTCTCACAATCTCAACCTTCTCTCTTTGCACAGTGCGCTCGAAAGGGTTGGATGTAGTGTCAAGTCTTTCGCCACCAACATTATCGTCAAGCGATGTGTTTTGGTTGTCGTGAAGACGTAGACGATCGAGAGCCATATTGCGACAGATGGTAAGACTGAACGCCTCGATATTATCGATAGTGTCCCATGATTCGCGACGGTTCCACACCTTTATCAGTGTGTCCTGCACAATGTCCTCAGCTTCCTCACGACTCAATGTGATGCGGAGTGCAAGCCTGAAGAGTGTATCCTTCATTGGCAGGATATCGTTGCGAAAACTAATCTTTTTCATCTGTGCTCTATTTGTAAGACGATTGTAGGGGAGAGTTGTTACAAACAATGCGTGTAATTAACCTCGTTTAACATTTAAAGGGTTTCAAGCCTAATAAATCATACAATAGGTTGTACGGCGGCAAGCCGTACAACTCTGCTATATATACATCTTATAATAATATTATTGTACCGTTGTTGTTGCCAAGACAATCGGCCTTGGTTATGACAACCTTCTTTACTCCTGCCTCAACAGCAGCAAGTGCATTCTCTATCTTAGGCAGCATACCGCCCGATATTGTTCCGTCGGCAGTGAGACGTTGGAAGTCTGCACGTGTGATTGTTGGTATCACACTGTTGTCGTCGTCTGGATTGGCAAGCACACCTGGTTTCTCGAAGCAATAGACAAGGGTTACATCGTCTGTCTTTGCAAGTGAGCGTGCTGTCTCGGATGCTATGGTATCGGCATTTGTATTAAGCATTGTTCCGGTTCCATTGTGTGTGAGCGGTGCAAGAACTGGTGTTAGATGAGCATCGATAAGTGTGTGCAGACGTGTGGCGTCCACTGCATCGACATCGCCAACAAAGCCAAAGTCGATACCATCCTTTATCGGACGTTTGTGCGAGCGTATAACGTTCATATCGGCACCTGTAAGGCCTATGGCGTCAACACCTATCGCTTGCAGTTGTGCCACGATGTTCTTGTTCACCAATCCACCATAAACCATTGTTACAACTTCAAGCATATCGGCATCCGTAATGCGTCGTCCGCCAACCATCTTGCTCTCTATGCCTAATGCGGCAGCAACCTTTGTTGCACGTCGTCCGCCACCATGTACCAATATCTTGGCACCCTCTATCTTCTTGAAACCTTCAAGGAGAGATGTAAGCTGCGCTGGGTCTTCAACCACGGCGCCACCTACTTTGACTATTGTTATTTTCATAAACCCATTGAAGCCCTTCCCCTGTTGTCTGAATTAACAATGGGGATTGGGGCTATTTTGTTTTAAAGAAAGTAAATACAGCAAATAAAGCATATCTCTCCATATTGTGGAGGGGTGGGGTGAGACTATGTCTTACTCTAAATAAGTATATCCATACAATCCAGAGCGATAGTTGCTAAGGAACTCCTTGCCCTCTTCGAGCGAAATCTTTCCTGCCTTAACACTCTTGGTTACCCATATCTCCAACTGACGCACCAGTTTCTTGGGATTATACTGTACGTAGTCGAGCACCTCTTCTACTGTCTCACCGTCGAATATCTGGTCGATGTGATAGCCATCGTCCTTGACCGATATGTGAACGGCATTGGTATCGCCGAAGAGATTGTGCATATCGCCGAGAATCTCCTGGTAAGCCCCAACAAGGAATACACCGAGATAATAGTCCTCGTTCTTCTTTATTGTGTGAACCGGCAACACGTGTGAAGCCTGTCGGTTTGTTACAAAGTTGGCAAGCTTTCCGTCAGAATCGCAAGTGATATCTTGCAGAGTGGCATTGCGTGTAGGACGTTCGTCGAGTCGCTGTATCGGTACTATAGGAAATAGTTGGTCAATAGCCCATGCATCTGGTAATGACTGAAAGAGCGAGAAATTGCAGAAGTACTTATCGGCAAGAAGCTTGTCCAGTCCACGCAGCTCTTCGGGAGTATGTTTAAGCGACTTGGCCATACTGTTTACCTCACGGCACACGCTCCAATACATACTCTCAATCTCGGCACGAGTGCGAAGGTCTACAATACCATGCGAGAAAAGATCGAGAGCCTCATCGCGTATTTGTTCGGCATCATGCCAATCCTCAAGCATTGTGCGTGTATTGAGGTTGTCCCAAATCTCGTACAGGTCCTTAACAAGTTGATGATCGCCTTCAGCCGGTTCAAACTCCTCTCGCATCTGCGGTAGTGATGTTGTCTCAAGTACATCGATAACAAGTACCGAATGATGTGCCGACAGCGAGCGTCCGCTTTCTGTAATGAGGTTAGGATGAGCAATGCCATTCTTATTGGCTGCATCGACGAAGGTGTATACGCAGTCGTTGACATACTCTTGTATAGAGTAGTTAACCGAACTTTCAGAACTTGACGAGCGAGTGCCGTCATAGTCGACACCAAGTCCGCCACCACAATCAACAAAATCGATGTTGTATCCCATCTTGTGTAGTTGAATGTAGAAGTTGGCAGCCTCACGCAGCGCTGTCTGTATGCGTCGTATCTTTGTTATCTGCGAACCTATGTGGAAGTGAATCAGTCGTACACAATCGTGCAGTCCCTTTTCATCAAGAATCTCAAGAGCCTGAAGCAACTCCGAAGCACGTAGACCAAACTTGGAAGCATCGCCACCACTCTCTTGCCATTTGCCAGAACCGCTTGACGCTAGCTTGATGCGAATACCGATATTAGGACGAACGCCGAGTTTTTTGGCAGCTGCAGCTATCAGTCCAATTTCGTTCATCTTTTCAACAACAAGGAATATGCGCTTGCCCATCTTCTGTGCAAGCAATGCCAGTTCTATGTAGCTTTGGTCTTTGTAGCCATTGCACACTATGATAGAGTCGCTTTGGCATTGTACGGCAATTACAGCATGTAGCTCTGGCTTGGAGCCACACTCCAGTCCGAGATTAAATTTGCGTCCGTGTGATATAATCTCCTCAACTACGGGTTGCATTTGGTTCACCTTAATAGGGTAGACGATGAAGTTCTCGCCTTTATACTGATATTCCTCTGCAGCCTTCTTGAAACAACTTGAAGTCTTCTCGATACGGTTGTCAAGGATGTCTGGAAATCGCAGCAAAACAGGCGGTGTGACATCGCGTAGCTGCAATTCGTCCATAACATCACGCAGATCAATCTGTACGTTGTCTTTGCAAGGAGATACGTACATATCGCCTCGGTCGTTCACACCGAAGTAGGATGTGCCCCATCCGTTAATGTTGTATAGCTCGCGAGAGTCTTCAATGGTCCATTTCTTCATTTCTTAGTCTTGAGTTTTGATTTTGAATTCCTAATTCAACATTTCTATTAGTTTCTCTACTGTAATGTTTATCTTGTCATAGTTGTCGAGCAAGTTCACATCAAGGGTATACTTGGCCTTTGAGTAGAACTGTTCGCGATGGGCGAGTTGCTCGACTATGAACTTCTTAACCTCTTCGGGAGTTTTGTTAAGGAGCAATGGTCGTACCGACTTGCCCATCTTTAGGTGTTCATACAGCACCTCGGGCGATGCTTTGAGATATACTACAGGTCCCTGTTGGTTCATATAGTCGATATTATCGAAGAAACACGGAGTGCCACCGCCACACGACAGTACAACATTTTCAAACTCAGCCACCTCATGCAGCATGTTGCGTTCGATACGGCGGAATCCCTCTTCGCCCTCTTGGTCGAATATTTGCTTTACGGTACGGCGCATACGTGTCTCTATGTACCAATCAAGGTCGTAGAAAGTCACGCCAAGTGCCTTGGCGAGTGCCTTTCCAACGGTAGTCTTTCCGGCTCCCATATAGCCGATGAGGATTATTCGGGTCATACTTATGACGTTTTATCTTTTATTTCTTTGCTGCTCCTCTCTTCTTCGGGGCAGGTGGATTGTTCACGATATCCATACATTGCTCATAGCTCAGTTCGGCTGCCTTAGGGTGAAGGTCGCGTGGTATGCGATAGTTCTTGCCGTCGTATACGATGTATGGTCCATAGCGTCCGTTGAGAACTTCGAGCTTCGGGTCTTCGTCAAACTTCTTTAGATGACGTTCTTCTTCAGCCTTGCGTTTGCTTTCGATTAGTTCGATAGCACGTTCGAGGGTTAGTGTCAATGGATCTTCATCCTTCGGGATTGACACATACTTCTTGTCGTGCAGCACATACGGGCCAAATCGTCCGGCACCAATAGTGACATTCTTACCCTCAAATTCGCCAACAGTACGTGGAAGCTTGAATAGCTCAAGTGCCTCGTCAAGGGTAATGGTCTCCATACTCTTGTCTGCTGGCAATTGTGCGAAGCGCGGTTTCTCATCATCGTCAGCAGTACCAATCTGTACAACTGGGCCATAACGTCCAATCTTGACAAATACAGGATGGCCAGTCTTGGGGTCGTCTCCAAGCTTGCGTTCGCCTGCTTTATGTTCCGAACGTGCGTTCATTACTTTGTCTACGGTTGGCTCAAACTCTTTGTCGAAGCTGCGCATCATATCTGTCCATTCTTCTTTGCCGTCAGCAATTTGGTCGAATTCTTGCTCCACCTTAGCCGTAAAGTTGTAGTCCATTATTACGGGGAAGTTGTCCATAAGGAAGTCGTTCACGACGATGCCTATGTCTGTAGGCAGAAGTTTTCCTTTCTCATTGCCGGTAAGCTCTACTTTACGGGTTGGCGTAATCTTGATACCGCGCAATGTGTCGATAATATAAGGACGTTCCTCGCCCTTTTTATCTCCCTTCTGTACATAGTCGCGTTGCTGAATGGTAGAGATGGTTGGCGCATATGTAGATGGACGACCTATGCCAAGCTCCTCAAGTTTGTGTACAAGGCTTGCCTCGGTGTATCTGGTCGGACCCTGTGAGTAACGCTCTGTAGATGTTATCTCGCGTCGTGTTAGTTTGTCGCCCTCCTTTATTACAGGCAGATTGTGTGCAAACTCGTCCTTAGGCTCATTCTGCTCATCATCGGTAGACTCGCGGTATACCTTCAGGAAACCGTCAAACTTAACAACCTCGCCATTAGCAATGAAGTGTTGTTCGCTATTGCCGGTCATTGCAATAGCCACGGTGGTCTTCTCTATCTGAGCTTCGGCCATCTGGCTGGCTGCTGTACGCTTCCATATAAGGTCGTATAGGCGGCGCTCTTGTGATGTTCCGTCGATAGAGGTGTTGCTCATATATGTAGGACGAATAGCCTCGTGAGCCTCCTGAGCACCCTTAGAGTGGGTGTGGAAGTTGCGTGTAGAGCTGTATTCCTCGCCATATAGTTTTACAATCTCCTCTTTTGCCGCACCAAGGCATAGCTTAGAGAGGTTGACGCTATCGGTACGCATGTAGGTGATAAGACCGTTTTCGTAAAGATGCTGAGCCACCATCATGGTTTGCGATACAGAGAATCCAAGCTTGCGTGCTGCCTCTTGTTGCAAGGTAGAAGTGGTGAATGGTGGAGCCGGCATACGCTTTAGTGGCTTCTTTGTTACGCTGTCAACAGTAAACTCTGAGTCTTTGCACTGGTTTAGGAAGGCAATGGCATCGTCGTGATTGTCGAAGCGTTTGTCAAGCTCAGCCTTAACCTCCGACTGTGAGCCGTTGGCATTGGTTATGGCGAATATGGCATTTATACGATAGTAAGGCTCGCTATTGAACTGTTGTATTTCGCGTTCGCGTTCTACTATAAGACGTACAGCAACCGACTGTACACGTCCTGCCGACAATGCAGGCTTTACTTTGCGCCAAAGTACAGGCGAAAGCTTGAAACCTACAATACGGTCGAGCACACGGCGAGCTTGCTGTGCGTTGACAAGATTCATGTCAAGATGTCGCGGACGAGCTATTGCAGCAAGAATTGCTGGCTTTGTAATCTCATGGAATACAATGCGGTTGGTTGATGCCTCGTCCAATCCTAGTACCTCGCAAAGGTGCCATGAGATGGCTTCTCCTTCGCGGTCCTCATCGGATGCTAGCCACACCTTGTGTGCCTTTTTTGCGCTTTCCTTAAGTTTCTTTACTAGTTCTTCCTTATCCTTCGGAATAACGTAGTCGGGTTGGAGTGTATCTTTGTCAATGCTGAGTTCTTTCTTTTTCAGGTCGCGTATGTGTCCGTAAGACGACATTACTTTAAAGTCGCTACCCAAGAATTTCTCTATGGTCTTGGCCTTTGCGGGGCTCTCGACTATTACTAAGTTTTCTTGCATGTTTTTGCTTTGTCTTCTTTATTTTTGGCGCAAAAGTAAGAATATTTTTCCGTATACATTATTATATACGGAAATTTTATGTTTTATTAAAAAGAAGAGGAATGTAGATTATTACGTAAAACGTTAATTTTCCTCCTCTAAATAAGCATCGTGAAAGGTCTCTATATGATGGTGTAACTGAGTAGGCGTTTGTTGCAAGATTCTAATTGAAGCCAGTTTATAGACATATGGCCTCAACTTCCTGTATTTGCTCGGGTTTAAACCATCGGTCGCCCGAGATAATAATCTGTCGGGCATACTGATGTGTGAATCGGCAGAAAGCTTGTTCGTCCATTTCGCCCGAGCATACATATTCAAGATTGCCTATGCGTATGTGTTCACCACGTTTGCAACCGCGAAGTGTAACACGTACAAAGCCAAAGAAGCCTGGTGAGAAGTCGTATGTTACAGTGCGCCCATTAAGGTCGAAATATCTTGGTCTTAGAATTTTGTGTGTTCGTACCGTATTGTCCTTCAGTATGTTGTACGAATGGGTGCGATAGCCAAATAGACTTTCGTATGAGAGTTTGAAGTCTATAATAGCATTGTTTTTATAATTGTTTGTAAGGCTGTTGACCGTAAAAAAATCTCCCTCTAACGTCCTTGCCGGTTGCCATTGCGCCAACATTATATCACCATAGGCGAGCAACTGCGCATTGGCTCGTCCGTCCATCAGTTCGCCATCCTGAGTGATGTATGTCGAGGCAGGATGGCACAGCCAACCTTCTGGTGACGAATAAGAAAAGAGATGATTGTCAATAGTGGTGCCAAAGAAGTTGACGGCTATTGCAGGAGAAATAAAAGCATTTGTGTTGTTGTTTGTCTTGCGCTTTGTTGTAGAACAGTTGTGGCTTATTGCAGGACAGGCAAGCACAGATACGGTATTTGAGTCGGGACGCAAGAAGCGTGTCACGTCGAAAGTTATGGCTATAGGCTGATTTTCGTTGGCTTTGCGGTTGGGCATATATAGAGCTGTAGACACGTTGCGCCCGTTGACGTATAGTACAAAGCGCGAATTGGAAGCTATGCACACCGAGGCACGGCGCGGACTCTTATCGGCTATAAAGGTGTGGCGAAACCATTGGCACGCAGAGTCGGTAGGTGTCGGTGCTGTCATCCACTTGGTTCCTATTTGCTGAGCTTGAACAGCTGTTGCGTATAGCATTAGGATTATGAATAATAGGCGTTGCATAAGGATGTAGCTTTTTTTATTGTTTATGCGGTATTTAGAATGATACATGATTGAATCTTTGATTCTGTCGTATATAACACCAGATGGACTTTATTTATACTTCTTTGTATATTATCTCAGTACCGTTTTGAGTACCATACAACTGGTACTGGAGTTTATATTGACTGGTACTGGAGTTTCATATAACTGGTACTGCAGTTTATATTGACTGGTACTGGGGTTTATATTATATCCATGTTCTTTGGTGATGAATCTCGTTTCCTATGAGATGTAATTTAAGGCGTCATCATCACTAATACCGTTTGAATCTTCAGTTTTATTTCTTCATTCAGAAAGCTATATGTTGGTTGAATAGGCTTTCTTTAAAAGTAAAAAAGGCTTGCACCATCATCAGCTCGTGAATCATGGTGCAAGCCCAATTTATCTGTATAATGTTAGGGTAAAAGCTATAGGATTCTCTATTATTCCTTTCTGCTTTTCCCATCATCAGCTCGTGAACCATAGCGCAAGTCCAAGTCCGTATGCTGTTATAGAAAAAGCTATAGGATTTTTCACTTTTCCCTTTTCACTCTTCACTTAATTAAGCGTCGATAGTTGCATAAGTAGCATGCTCCTCAATGAACTTGCGTCGTGGCTCAACGTCGTCGCCCATAAGCATAGAGAATATCTCGTCGGCCTCGGCAGCGTTCTCTATGGTAACTTGCTTCAACAGACGCTGCTTGGGGTCCATAGTTGTTTCCCAAAGTTGCTCAGGGTTCATCTCACCAAGACCTTTATAGCGCTGGGTATGGATAGACTTGCCGTCCTCTGTGCCGTTGCCATACTTGTCGAGGAAAGCCTGGCGCTGCTGCTCGGTATAACAATACTCCTTCACCTTGTTCTTATAGGTGCAGAGGTAGAGCGGCGGATTGGCGATATAGAGGTGTCCCTCCTGTATAATCTTAGGCATGAAGCGGTAGAAGAGAGTCATAATGAGCGTGTCGATGTGAGAACCATCGACATCGGCATCGGTCATGATGATAATCTTGTCGTAACGCAACTTGTCGATGTTGGCCTCCTTGTCTTCCTCGCCCTCGACGCCGAAACGCACACCAATACTCTGTATGATGTTCATAACCGACTCCGACTCGAACACCTTGTGCCACATAACCTTCTCCACGTTAAGAATCTTACCGCGCAACGGCAGTATAGCCTGAGTATATCGGTCGCGTCCTTGCTTGGCAGAGCCACCAGCCGAATCACCCTCGACGAGGAATATCTCACACTTCTTGGGGTCACGGTTAGAACAGTCGGCAAGTTTGCCAGGTAGACCACCACCGGTAAGCGGATTCTTGCGCTGTACACTCTCGCGTGCCTTGCGTGCTGCAATACGTGCGGTAGCAGCGAGAATAACTTTGTCGCATATCATTTTTGCCTCCTTGGGGTTCTCCTCAAGATAGTTTGTAAGAGCCTCACCAACAGCCTGCTGCACGGCACCTGCAACCTCGCTATTGCCAAGCTTGGTTTTGGTCTGACCCTCAAACTGTGGCTCTGCCACCTTGATAGATATAACGGCTGTTAGACCCTCGCGGAAGTCCTCGCCTGCAATCTCGATCTTGGCCTTCTCTATTTGCTTGGAGATTACTGGATCGTTGTCGGCGTAAGCCTTCAGTGTACGTGTGAGAGCGGCACGGAAACCAGTGAGGTGTGTACCGCCTTCTATGGTGTTGATGTTGTTTACGTAAGAGTGGATGTTCTCCGAGTAGTCGGTGTTGTACATTATAGCCACCTCGATAGGGAAGCCCTGCTTCTCGGTCTTGAGGTAGATAACATCGTCGAAGAGATGAGTGCGGTGACGGTCGACGTAACGCACAAATTCCTTAAGTCCGTCCTTGGCATGGAATACCTCCTCACGTGTCTTGCCTTCCTCGTTAGGACGAAGGTCGCGAAGGGTAATCTTTATGCCTGCGTTAAGGAATGCTAGCTCGCGCATACGGCGTGCCACTATGTCCCACTGGTAGTGAGTTGTGGTAAATATTGTTGGATCTGGCCAGAACTGCTGACGTGTACCGCGCAATTCGGTCTCGCCTACAACCTTTACTGGATATAGAGGTTTGCCTTTCTCGTATTCTTGCTGATATATCTTACCATCGCGGAAAACCTGCGACTTCATGTGTGTAGAAAGAGCGTTAACACAACTTACGCCCACACCGTGCAGACCACCACTGACTTTGTAAGAACCCTTGTCAAACTTACCTCCGGCATGCAGCACTGTCATAACAACCTCAAGAGCCGACTTGTGCAGCTTCTTGTGCTCATCTACTGGGATACCGCGGCCGTTGTCCTGAACTGTTATCGACTCGTCTTCGTTGATGGTTACCTCGATGTGCGAGCAATAGCCAGCCATAGCCTCATCGATAGAGTTGTCAACAGTCTCGTTTACGAGGTGGTGAAGTCCCTTCTCGCTTATGTCGCCGATGTACATCGCAGGGCGCTTGCGCACTGCCTCAAGTCCTTCAAGAACTTGGATATTACTTGCCGAGTAGTTATTCTCGGTTTTCTGTATTTCTGCCATTATGCTATATTCGATATTTATTGTACAAAAGTACTAATTTTTCGTGACTTGGTGAAATTTTTAATGGTAAAAAAGCTATAATGAAACTTGCTTATTGGCAAAGGCTTGTGGAGATTTTTATGTGTTGATTTTGTTGCTTGTTTCTTGTTGTTCTATGGTGCGAGGTAACCGTCTCTTTTTGCCTTTTTAAGCCACTGCTCTATTTCAGGGTATCTCAGTCGGTATGCAGCTCCCGATGTGCCTTGAGCGGGTCCAACAACTAATACCCATCCGTCAATGTATCCGCAGTCACCCACATACAGATCATCGGCTTTTGCCACTTCCATAGTAAGATTGCCACGGTAGCGCCACATAAGACGTTTTATTTGCGCCTCGTCGCAGTTGAATATCTCGTTGGCTGTCACTCTATGTCCATCTTGCTTGGAGAAGCATGCCACGCTTGTTGTTGACCAATCAACAGAGTCTCTGTCGGTGGTTGTAGCCTCGTATGTCACGCATGTAGGGTCCTCGTACATCCATGTTATCTCTATGCGTCGGCGTGAGCCTTCGTTGTTCTTTACAAAGTCCTTAGCCAAAGCATCCAATAATTTGCCAAAGTCATCTGTTGATATTCCCGACATCGACACCTCAGGCATATCTATATCCGACATAAGCACTTCGCCTATCCACTCTTTAGCATTGCGTATCACGGCAGCGTCGCCTCCAACTGGAAAGTCGACAGCTGCATTATACACGGCGCTTCCTTGCTTTTCGGTGCATGTAAGTGACATCACGTCGAAGTAGTTTTGGCCCGTAGCCAATGTAGGCGCGCATACGGCAATTGAGACTATAGTATAATATTTAGAAAACATCTTTTTACTATTGGTTTTAATCAGCTTGCAAAGTTAGCTAAATATATCAAGAAGACCAACATTATTTGGTGTCTATATGAGGTATGGTATATTGTCGCCACATCATATTTTTGTTCCTTTATTTCGATAAGGTGTGCCAAGCCAATAATCCTCAGTATGTCTTTCTGTCACTATGTGTTTAAGTTTTGATTCAAATGAATTAAGGGCTAATAGCAAAAAAATCCTTGGGCTTACTGTTAAAAGCCCAAGGATTTAATCTATATATTTATTAATATGTTATATTAAAGTGTCTGCTTTACCTCAATCTCTGTGAAGGTCTCAAGCACGTCGCCCTGCTGTATGTCGTTGAAGTTGACAAGTGATATACCACATTCGAAGTTGGCGGCAACCTCCTTAACATCATCCTTGTAACGCTTGAGGGCAGCAATCTCGGCTGTGTGTACAACGATACCATCGCGAACAACACGAGCCTTGTCTGTGCGGTGAACCTTACCCTCGACAACGTAAGCACCGGCAACGGTTCCAACCTTAGAGATCTTGTAAACCTCGCGTACCTCAACCTGACCGGTAATAACTTCCTTCTTAACCTTGTCAAGCATACCAATCATAGCAGACTTAACGTCGTCAATAGCATCATAGATTACTGAATAGGTGTTGATTTCAACTCCCTCTTGATCGGCAAGCTTGCGAGCTGCGGCTGAAGGACGCACCTGGAAACCTACGATGATAGCATCGGAAGCATCGGCAAGAGTTACATCGCTCTCTGAAATCTGACCCACAGCCTTATGGATGACGTTCACCTTAATCTTCTCTGTTGAGAGCTTGATGAATGAATCAGACAGGGCTTCGATAGAACCGTCGGTATCACCCTTAACGATGATGTTAAGTTCCTTGAATGATCCAAGAGCAATACGGTGAGAGATATCCGAAAGGGTAAGACGCTTCTGTGTGCGCAAGCCCTGCTCGCGCTGAAGTTGCTGACGCTTGTTGGCTATATCGCGTGCTTCCTGCTCGGTATCCAATGTATGGAATGAGTCACCTGCTGTAGGAGCTCCATTCAAACCAAGGATAATAGCAGGCTCTGAAGGTCCTGCACTCTCAATACGCTGGTTACGCTCGTTGAACATGGCCTTGATTCTGCCCCATGATGTTCCGGCTATAAGATTGTCGCCCACACGCAATGTACCGTTAGACACAAGTACTGTTGACACATAGCCACGACCCTTGTCCAATGACGACTCAATTATAGAGCCTGTAGCCTTGCGGTTAGGATTAGCTTTGAGATCGAGCATTTCTGCCTCGAGAAGCACCTTCTCAAGAAGCTCGTTCACGTGAAGACCCTTCTTGGCGCTAATTTCTTGACACTGGTACTTTCCGCCCCAATCCTCAACAAGGAGGTTCATTGCAGCAAGTTCCTCACGCACGCGGTCGGGGTTGGCACCTGGCTTGTCTATTTTGTTAATGGCAAATACCATAGGTACGTTAGCTGCCTGAGCGTGTGCGATAGCCTCCTTTGTAGTAGGCATCACGGCATCATCGGCAGCAATGATAATGATAGCAACGTCAGTAACCTGTGTACCACGGGCACGCATGGCAGTAAATGCCTCGTGACCAGGAGTGTCGAGGAAGGTTATCTTACGACCATCCTCAAGCTGAACGTGGTAGGCACCAATGTGCTGTGTAATACCACCTGCCTCACCGGCAATAACGTTGGTCTTGCGTATATAGTCGAGCAATGATGTCTTACCATGGTCTACGTGACCCATAACAGTAACGATAGGGGCACGTGGTACGAGATCGTTCTCATCATCCTCTGCCTCTGTGATGGCCTCTTGAACCTCTGCGCTTACGTATTCGGTCTTGAAACCGAACTCTTCTGCAACAAGGTTGATAGTCTCGGCGTCAAGGCGCTGGTTGATAGATACCATAATGCCGACGCTCATTAGAGTTCCGATAACCTGGTTAACCGAAACGTTCATCATAGTGGCAAGCTCGGATACGGTCACGAACTCGGTGAGCTTAAGTGTCTTGCTCTCTTTCTTCTCCTCGCGACGTTCCTCGTTCATCTTTTCCTGGGCAGCCTCACGCTTCTCCTTACGATATTTGGCACCCTTCTTAGTCTGGTTCTGCTTGTTGGTGAGGCGTGCGAGTGTCTCCTTTACCTGGCGTGCAACGTCCTCGTCGCTTACCTCAGCAGGTTTCTGCTGGCCACCGCGGTTACGGTTCTTCTTCTTGTTCTTGCTGCTGCCACCAGCATTGCCATTGTTGTTCTGCTTGCCACCATTGCCGTTTCCTGGTTGATTTGATGCAGCATTTATATCAACACGTACCTTGTTGATGCGTTCGCGTTTCTTTTTGTCGCCACGCTGCTGTTGTGCCTTCTCCTCACGCTCCTTGCGCTTCTCTTCCTTCGACTTCTTCTTAGGACGAGTGCTTTGGTTGAGCGTAGCAAGGTCAATCTTGCCAAGAACGTTCACCTTCGGAGTATTGAGAATCTTCTTCTCGCTCTTTGTGGTGAATAATGTTGTTTCCGACTTAGTTGTTTCTGCCGGCTGCGTCTTTGCAGCTTCGGCGGCCGTAGTGGTTGCAGTCTGTGCGGCATCCACTGTCTTAGGCTCTTGATTTCTTTCTTTTTTGTGCTCTTTGTTCTGAACCACAGGCTTCTGATTTATTTTGTTTTCCGTCTTTTCCACTTTCACGTCGGCAGCCGCCGGTTTCTGTGGTGTGCTGTTGGGGGTTGCCGGCTTCTGACTTACGGCAGCAGTCTTGGCCTGAGAATCCACATTGGCCTCAGGTTTAGCAGGCTTGCGCTCGGCATGCTTCTTGCCGATGCTGTCAAGATCGATCTTGCCAAGTGGCTTGTACTGCTGCTTGACACCCGATGCTAGAGAACGTTCCTCAGAACTCTCCTCCTTAGCTTTCTTCTCTTTTGGCTTCTTCTGCAAGAGTTTTTCTGCTTGCGAACGCACTTCCTTGTCTTGCTGGAATGCTCCGGCAAGAGCGGCATATTGCTCGTCGGTGAGCTTGAAGCTTGGTTCGGCCTTAACCTCACCCAAATCGCTTCTCTTCTCGAGGTACTCCACTGCCGTCTGGAGTCCGATGTTCAACTCTCGTAATGCTTTGTTTAACCTGATGCTCATATTTTGTAGTTTTAAAAGTAAAAGAGTAAAAGGAGTAATAAAGTAAAACGTCTGCCTACTTCTGCCCTTTTCGCCGCTTTAATCCGACTTGTGGCAAAGCTGTTAGGGGCTACTCGTTCTACGTCTTCCCTTTCATGCTTAATGTTGTATTAAAAAAGTTGGTGTTTAGATACTCGCTAAGGGAGTCTCGACAATCCATGCGAATTTCGAAGCTCCCTTATGTTATATCTACTTAGTTTTCAAACTCTGCGCGCAACACCTTGAGCACGTTGTCAACGGTCTCCTCTTCGAGGTCGGCCTTTTCAACGAGCATGTCGCGTGGCGCATTAAGTACAGCCTTTGCAGTATCGAGACCGATACCCTTGATGGCGTCGATAACCCACTGGTCAATTTCGTCAGAGAACTCGTCAAGATAGATGTCCTCGTCGGCATCGCCTTCGCTTACCTCACGGAATACGTCGATGGTGTACTCGGTGAGCATTGAAGCAAGCTTGATGTTAAGGCCGCCACGTCCGATGGCAAGGCTCACCTCTTCAGGCTTGAGGTATACCTCAGCCTTCTTATTCTCTTCGTCGATGTTGATTTTTGACACCTTAGCTGGTGAAAGAGCACGTTGGATGAAGAGCTTTGTATTGGCTGTATAGTTGATGACGTCGATGTTCTCGTTGCACAACTCGCGCACGATACCGTGCACACGGCTACCTTTAACACCAACGCATGCGCCAACAGGGTCGATGCGTTCGTCGAAGCCTTCAACTGCTATCTTAGCACGCTCGCCCGGCATACGGGCAATGCGGCGAATGGCAATAAGACCCTCGGCTATTTCTGGCACTTCTGCCTCGAGCAGACGCTGTAGGAAAGTAGGGCTTGTGCGTGAGAGAATAATCTTTGGATTATTGTTCTCATTGTCAACACGCTCTATCACGGCACGTATTGTTTCGCCCTTGCGGTACTGATCGGCTGGAATCTGCTCGGCCTTAGGCAAGATAAGCTCGTTGTTCTCGTCGTCTACTACAAGAACCTCACGCTTCCATACCTGGTAAACCTCAGCTGCGATAACCTGACCTACGCGGTCCTTATACTTGTTGTAGAGAGAATCGTGCTCAAGCTCAAGAATCTTTGAGGCGAGAGTCTGGCGTAAGTTTAGGATGGCACGGCGGCCAAACTTGGCAAACTCAACACGCTCTGATACATCTTCGCCTACTTCATAGTCGGGCTCAATCTTGCGTGCTTCTTTCAGAGCTATCTGCTTGTTCTCGTCTTCCACCTCACCGTCAGCTACAACCACGCGGTTGCGGTATATCTCGAAGTCGCCCTTATCTGGGTTTACGATAACGTCGAAGTTCTCGTCGCTTCCGAATATCTTAGCTAGAACGTTGCGGAAACTTTCTTCCAAAACGCTCACCAGTGTGGTACGGTCGATGTTCTTGGTCTCCTTGAATTCCTTGAACGAGTCGAACATGCTCACTACATCGTCTTTCTTTGCTGCTGCCATAGCTTATTTGAAATTTATTAAGTATTTTGTATATTTCACCTTGTCCATCTGGAACTGACGGTCCAGCTCCACAAGTTGTGGGCGCTTCTTGCCCTCAACCTTCTGCTTTTCTTGCACCGTTACAATAAAGTCGTTGCCGTCAACGCTCTTCAGTGTGCCTTTATATTTTTTGCCATCGGCATCGAGCACTTCTACTTCTTTGCCTACGAAGCAATGATATTGTTGTGCAACCTTAAATGGTTGTCCCAGTCCGGCGGAGCCTACTTCAAGTTCATAGTCTTCTTCGTCGCGACTGAGGTGGTCTTCGATGTAACGGCTCAGTTCTACGCAGTCTTCAATCCATACTCCATCGGCATGGTCTATCTCAACTACGATACGGTCGTCGGGGCTTACTTCGATGTCGACAAGAAAGTATTCCTTGCCGTCAAGCCACTCTTCTACAATGCTTCTTACGGTGTTTTTGTCTATCATATAAATATCTTAGAGAATAAAAAATGAGGAGCTCTCTCGGAGCCCCTCATTCCACTGAACGATGCAAAATTACTAAAAATCTGCAACGTGGACAAATATTTCTTACATTTTGTATGCAATAGTGCCTTATTTTGGAATTTTAAGGCGTTGGCAAGATACAATTTATCGCCCAATCCAAGCTTCGGGGTTGAGACGGTTCTGCAACTTGCGCAACTGGAACTGCAGTATATTGTCTGATGCAACTGTGCCGAGCGATTGTCTGGTACTAACCTTCTGACCGCGGTGTACATTTACAGAACGAAGGTTGCAGTATACGGATATATATACTCCGTGTCGTACCATCACAACAAATGAGCCTCCATATCCGAACACGGCACTAACCTCGCCATCATATATAGCTCTGGCTTGGCAGCCTGATTGGCCCATAATGTTGATGCCCTTATTGTCAATTGTAACACCAGATAGACCGGCTACAGAGTTTTGACCATAGTGGCTCACGATGCGTGCACTACCGGTTATAGGCATTGGCAGACGACCCTTGTTGGCCTCGAAGCCTCCAGACATCATACGGTCGACTGATGACATAGATCTACTTTCTTCAACATTCTTACGTGCCTCTGCTATCTCTTTCGACGAACGTTGCTCGTCAGCCTTGGCTTTACGCTCAACTGCCATGCGCTGAGCCTCGGCCTCACGAGCCTTTTGTTCGGCTGCGGTCTTCTGTTCTGCAGCTTCGGCAGCTGCAGCATTTGCGGCAGCTTGTGCCTTCTTCTTTGCTTCGGCATCCTTTTGTCGCTGAGCCTCTGCGCGTGCAGCTGCTTCACGCTCTTGTGCCTCACGTGCTGCAGCCTTTGCGCGTGCCTCTGCCTCACGTGCTTCGCGTAGACGACGTTCGTTTTCAATACGTGCTTTTTCGGCTGCGGCCTTACGTCTTGCCAACTCTTCTTCGCGGCGTTTCTTTGCTGCAGCTTCGGCTGCGGCCTTGCGTTTAGCTTCCTCGGCAGCACGTATGCGTGCCTTCTCTACCTCAATGGCGATAAGGCGGTCTATCTGTGCATTTATGGCGTTGGCATCCTTACGCTGTTGAGCAATTACCTTCTGAATGGTTTTCTGTTGCTTTTGCAGTGATGTCACCATTGTCTGCTGTTCTTGCTGTTTACCCTCAAGTGCTTTGCGTTCTTGCTGACCCTTATACAGCATGTTGTTTTTCTGGCCCTTAACCTGTTGCAATTGCTGGTGCTTCTCGTTTACTTGTGCTTGCTTGGCCTTAACCATTTCGCCTTGTGCCTTTTGCCATGAGGCATACTCGCGTACGAAACGCAGACGGCGGTACATCTGTGCGAAGTTTTTGGCCGAGAAGATAAACATCAGTTTGTCTTGCAGAGTGTGACGTCGTGTGAGATAGCGCATCGACTTGACATACTTAGCCTTGCGGTCTTGCAACTGCTGTTGCAATGTGGATAGCTGGGCATTGAGTATGCCAATGTTGCCATCGATGTGATTGATGTCTTTCTGTATGCCGTCAATGTTCTTCTGATGTTTGTCTATCTCGCTGTTGATAACCATAAGGTCGCCGAGACGCTTCTTAACATCAGCCTGATTGGCACGCAAAGCTGCTTCCTGCTTCTTTATCTCCTTCTGCATTGCAGAACGTTTTGATTGCAGTCCACGAATTTCTGCTGTAGAGTAGTTGGGCTTTGTCGCCTTTTTTGCTTTCTTTCTGCCTTTTGTGGTAGTCGATCTTTGTGTTGTCTTGGCGGTATGCTTTCTGGCAACATTTTTTCTTGCTGTAGTATTCTTGGCGGCTGTGCGGCTTTTTGTAGAAGATCTCCGCGTCTGCGTAGTCTTCTTGGCTTGTGCCATAACTCCAGCTTCTGCTTGGTTGAAAGGCAGAATGCATATCAAGGCAGCTAAGAGGCCAATTAAGTATTTTTTCATATTTGTTGCTTTTATATTGCTTGGCATAAGCTTGGTTTACTGAATTGAGAGGAGCTTCTTCAGTATGTCTTGTGCTTCAATCTTCTTATACTTAGACGATAGATTAGTTTCTATGTCCCAGTCGGATGTGGTCTTTGGCGATGACATCTTGACGCTTATTTGTGCCGATTGTGCTTTGCCGCCGATATTGGTTTGTACGGCAAACTGCTGAGTAAGAGGAAACGACTTGCCAGATATTGACTTGAAGTTGGCATAATTCCAAGTGAGCGACGATGTTCCATGTTGCTGGCTCTTGTACGATACTATGGCTTTCTCTATCAATGCAGTGGCTCGGTTGGCTGTCCACTGGTAGTCGATGGCTTTGTTGTGAAACTCAACGGGCACAGTAGTTCCTACAGATGCGATGTCGCAATCGAATTGTTTGAGTTGGTTATCCGCAATTTTCTTCTGTCCTGGTAGGAATAGTTCGTTCCAGAATAGCGACTGCAGCGAGTAGAATGAAATGCCGTTATCTGCAAGGAAACTCACCTCCTTGTAAGATGCCTTGATGTACTCTTTATGATAGCGGTCAACTAACAATACATACTCAGGTGTGAAGTCGATGCGTGCAATCTCTGTGCGTATTATAGGCAAAAGCAATTGCAGACGTATTATAGCGTCGCGTCGCATTGACAGTTTGCCGTCACAACTGATATCCTTGCCCTTGCCTGTAAGGCGGAAGTCGGCCGATGCAACGATGTTTGTGGCAGAAATGTGGTTGTTGTTTATGCGGTGCAGAAACTCAGTTTGTTCGGCCTTTTGTGTTTTTGTTATCGATATTGAGGGTGTGCTTGAACCATCGCTAACAGTTTTCTTGCTGGCGCACGAGGCCAACAATATTGCTATGGCGATTATAGAGAGTAATCTTTTCATTGTTTCTTGTTTTTCTTAATTTTTCTTTCAATTGCAGCCTTGTCGCCTCCAGCGTCTATGGCTTTCTGCCAAAGTTCTGTTGCGCGGTTTGCATTGCCGCATTTGTTATATATGTCTCCAGCGTGCTCAATGACTACAGCTGATGGCCCTTGTGTAGAGTCGGTGTCACATTCGAGCGCTCTGTCTATATATGCCTTAGCCTCGTCGCAACGATCTTGAAGAAACAGAATCCATGCATATGTGTCGAGATATGTCGAGTTTGTAGGCTCAGCCTCTACTGTCTTCAGGCTCATCTGTTCTGCCTTCTTAAGGTCGCGGTTCTGCTGAGACAGATAATAGGCATAGTTGTTTAGTGCCACCACGTTGTCGTCCTTCCATTGCAGGCATGAGTCGTAGGCGGCAAAGGCCTCTTCGGGTCGATTCTTCTTGTATAGTATGTCGCCCATTATGGCATAGAAGTCGCTCACAATGTCGGGATCGCTTTTGTCGTTAATCTCTCCCACACCACGTTTGAAGGCGTCAAGAGCGTCGTCATCGCGGTCGGCTTGGAAGTAGGCCATACCCAAGAAGTAGTAGAACGACATCTCCTCCGGATTGTACTGTGTGCCTTCTTTGCTTAGTTTTATAATCTCCTCCCAATTATTCTTGGGCCAAATGTTCTGTATGATATTGATGCGGGCTGTAGCGTTTTCGGGCTCAATGGCAAGTGTTTGAGCAAATGTGGCGTTGACCGAGTCGGTTGACATCTTCTTCAGCTTCATATACATCGCCTTGAGATTGATGATGTCTACCGCCTTAGGCGAAGCTTCGATTGTGCGGTTGAAGAGTGTAATAACTGGTAGACTGTCGCCACCCTGCTGCTCACTCTCGCGTATTGCCTGTTGCAGCATGGCTGTCTTGGTCTTTATTTCGGTCTTTGAACTGAACAGAATCTCGTCGCGCAGATGGTCGGCCGAATCGTTGTCGCCCGCCGAACGGTAGTAGTCGTAAAGCGAACTAAGTGCAAATTCGTTTTGGCTATCGTCCTTAAGGGCACTCTTAAATAGGTTGAACGCCTCTGTCTTGCGGTCGTGGTTCATAAGCCAGTTGCCCATCATTACCTTGTAGTTAGGCTCGTTGGGATGCTCATCATTAAGCTTCTTGAGCATACGGTATGCGTTCTTGGTATCCTTGCGTTGCTCGTAGATGTTCATCTTGAGAAACGTGGTCTCGTCGCTCTCGCCGTCTACCTGCTCCATACGTTCTATTGTGGACAGCATATGGGCATAATCCTTCTTGGCACCGTATAGACGGACGAGCAAGTCGAGCACATCGCTGCGGTCGTGATGATGTTTGTACAGACTCTCATATGCCTTGATGGCGCTGTCATAGTCGCGTCGCTTGATGTATGTCTCGGCTACACTCTCTTGGTAAGTGTCGTTGCCAGGTTGGAGCTGTGCGGCTCGCTCTAGGCATATATTGGCAAGCGAGTCGTTGCCAGTGTCGGCATAATGAAGCGCACGACGATAGTAAGGCTCGGCGGCATTAGGATTAATGGCGATGCAAGAGTCGAACTTTGCCATAGCAGCCGAGTCGTTGCCAGCAAGTTGGTCGTTTACAGCGTCAAGGAAGAGTCGGTCAAATAGGGGAGTAGCCGCAATCAGCGAGTCGGCAGAGATTGTCATAGTGTCTGCCTCTGGCGCTGTGCGTCGCACCTGATTGTTGCTGCTTGTAAGGGTTGAGGCAAGTGCCGGGACGATGGCAAGCAACACCAATAGTGTGATTGGACTTTTGTATATCTTCATTTGTTTCATTTTTCACTTCACTCCAGTATGTCCGTATCCGCCGGCTCCACGTTCGGTGTCGTCAAGTTCCTCAACCTCCACAAACTCGCCTTGCTCGTGTCGTGCAATTACCATTTGGGCAATACGTTCGCCAGCTTCAACTGTAAAGTCTTCGTTGGATAGGTTTACAAGCAGTACACCAAGCTCTCCACGGTAGTCGGAGTCGATTGTGCCGGGTGAATTAAGTACGGTTATACCGTGTTTAAAGGCGAGTCCGGAACGTGGACGCACTTGTGCCTCGTATCCTGGAGGCAGGGCAATATAGAGACCAGTAGGAATGATGCGACGCTCTAATGGATGTAGCACAATGGGTTCAGTAATATTGGCGCGCAAGTCCATACCGGCACTCTCGGGAGTGGCATATGCAGGGAGCTGCTGTGAGCCACGATTCACTATTTTTATCTTAACCATTCTTGTTTTGTTTCTTTTTATCTTGCAAAAGTACTTATTATTAATGATATAACGGATAATTGTGACTTAATTTTAGTTTCTATTATCCAACTTTTGTACCTTTGCACATACAAGACGGCATAAGCGCCGCCTCGTTATTCATTATGAACTGGCAACAACTCATATCCAACAAACGCTTGGGGCAGGAAGTAAGGCATCCCGAGCGACACGACGACCGCTCTGAATTCAAGCGCGATTACGACCGCCTTATCTTTTCGGCTCCGTTCCGGCGAATGCAGAACAAGACACAGGTGTTCCCCTTACCTGGAAGTATCTTTGTACACAACCGACTGACACACTCGCTGGAAGTGGCAAGTGTGGGCATGTCGCTTGGTAATGATGTGGCACGTGTTTTAAAACAACACCATCCTGAACTTGCTGGAACTCTGTTTGAGGAGATTGGCACAATAGTTAGTACTGCATGTCTGGCCCACGACATGGGTAATCCGCCTTTTGGACATTCTGGAGAGAAGGCTATTCAGGCCTATTTTCGCGAGGGTGGGGGACAAGCGTTGCAAGAGCGTATAAGCAATGAGTTTTGGAACGATTTGACTCATTTCGAGGGAAATGCCAATACCTTCCGACTGCTAACCCACCGCTTTCACGGCAGACGCGAGGGCGGATTTGTTATGACATATTCAACCTTGGCGTCCATCGTTAAGTATCCTCACTCGAGCTTGTGTGCGGGGAAGAAGGGCAAGTTTGGATTTTTCTGTTTTGAGGAAGAGTATTTTCGTAGGATAGCCGACGAGCTGGGAATGATTAGGCTATCTGCCGACGGCGAACCATTGCGTTATGCCCGCCATCCATTAGTGTATCTTGTCGAGGCAGCCGACGACATCTGCTACGAAATAATGGATATTGAGGATGCCCACAAATTGCGCATCCTTTCGTTCGACGAAACGATGAAGCTGCTGCTGGGCTTCTTTGATGAAGCTCATCGACAGAAGATAATGCAGCGTATAACCGATGAGGGCATAACCGATAACAACGAAAAGGTGGTATATATGCGTGCTTGTGCCATTGGACTGCTTGAGAGTGAATGTGCGCGCACGTTTGTGGAGAATGAGCAGGCAATACTTAATGGCGAGTTTGTTGGGTCGCTTATCGACCATGTTTCGCCGCTTGTGCGTGATGCGTATAAGCATTGTACCAACGTGAGCTTTGAGCGGATATATAACTCGAAACCGGTGCTTGATGTGGAACTGTCGGGTTATAAGATAATGGAGACGTTGATGGAAACGCTGACAGAAGCCGCGGTTAGTCCGGAGAAGTTCCATTCTGAACAGTTGCGCAAAAGATTCAGCAACCAGTACGACATCAACAGCAATGACTTCGAGACTCGCATCATGGCGGTAATCGACTTTATATCCGGTATGACCGATATATTTGCCCTCGACATCTACCAAAAGATTCAGGGTATATCACTGCCGATTGTATAACGCATAGGCAAATGGGCATGTTTTGGGGCAAGGCTTATTGCTCCCCAAATCATTCCCCTTGATGGGTAGTGGTTCTACCTCTTATTAGAAATAAGAGTTGTGCAATATATTGTCTATGGCTTTAAGTATATGCTGTCTATGGCTTCAAGTATGTTTGATAAGTTTTCAGGTATTAGGGCTATGTTTTTTAGGCTTGTCATGTTATATAAATATATGTAATATAATATAAATGGCAAAGTAATATAATATAAATGGCAAAGTAATACAATATAAATGGCAAAGTAATATAATATAAATGGCAAAATAATATATATTAAATTGGCAAGTAATATACTATTACTATTTTAGGCTGATAATTATAAGTTTTGTCACATTCGATTCTTTAACAAAAAAAAGGTCTGTTTCCTGGTAATACGGAAACAGACCTTTTCTATTTAGTCTTTATCGCAAATAATCTTAGAGATTAGAGCTGAGGACCAGCAGCAACAAGAGCCTTACCAGCCTCGTTGTTTGTGTACTTAGCGAAGTTCTTGATGAAGCGAGCAGCGAGGTCCTTAGCCTTCTCCTCCCACTGAGCAGCCTCAGCGTAAGTGTCGCGTGGGTCAAGAATCTCAGTAGCTACACCAGGAAGCTCTGTTGGAACCTTGAAGTCGAACATTGGGATCTGCTTTGTTGGAGCCTTGTCGATGTCGCCGCTGAGGATAGCGTCGATGATACCACGTGTGTCGCGGATAGAGATACGCTTGCCAGTACCGTTCCAACCAGTGTTTACGAGGTAAGCCTTAGCGTTGTTCTTCTTCATCTTCTTAACGAGCTCCTGAGCATACTTTGTTGGGTGCAACTCCAAGAAAGCCTGACCGAAGCAAGCTGAGAATGTAGGAGTAGGCTCTGTGATGCCACGCTCTGTACCTGCCAACTTAGCTGTGAAGCCTGAGAGGAAGTAGTACTGAGTCTGCTCTGGAGTAAGGATAGATACTGGAGGCAGTACACCGAATGCGTCAGCTGAAAGGAAGATAACCTGCTTAGCAGCTGGTGCAGAAGAACCCGGCTTGATGTTGTTGATGTGGTAGATCGGGTAAGAAACACGAGTGTTCTCAGTTACGCTCTTATCAGCGAAGTCGATCTTGCCATTAGCGTCAACAGTTACGTTCTCGAGGAGAGCGTCACGACGGATTGCGTTGTAGATGTCTGGCTCAGACTCCTTGTCGAGGTTGATAACCTTAGCGTAGCAACCACCTTCGAAGTTGAACACACCCTCGTCGTCCCATCCGTGCTCATCGTCACCGATCAACTTACGCTTAGGGTCTGTTGACAATGTAGTCTTACCTGTACCAGAAAGACCGAAGAAGATAGCAGTGTTCTCACCGTTCATATCTGTGTTGGCAGAGCAGTGCATAGAAGCGATGCCCTTCAATGGGAGGAAGTAGTTCATCATAGAGAACATACCCTTCTTCATCTCACCACCGTACCATGTGTTGATGATAACCTGCTCCTTAGATGTTACGTTGAAAGCAACGCAAGTCTCTGAGTGAAGACCGAGCTCCTTGTAGTTTTCTACCTTAGCCTTAGATGCGTTGTAAACAACGAAGTTAGGCTCGAAAGACTCAAGCTCCTCGGCTGTAGGACGGATGAACATGTTTGTTACGAAGTGAGCCTGCCAAGCAACCTCAACGATGAAACGAACAGCCATACGTGTATCCTTGTTAGCTCCGCAGAAACCATCTACTACATAGAGGTTCTTGTTGCAAAGCTCCTTCTTGGCGATATCCTTAACCGTTGCCCAAACCTCTTCAGACATCGGGTGATTGTCATTCTTATATTCCTCTGAAGTCCACCATACAGTGTCCTTAGAGTTCTCGTCCATTACGATGTACTTGTCCTTAGGTGAACGACCGGTATAGATACCTGTCATTACGTCGACAGCACCGAGTTCAGTCTGCTTACCTACCTCGAAACCTTCGAGACCTGCTTTTGTCTCCTCTTCGAACAACTTCTCATAAGACGGATTGTGAGCGATTACTGTAGAACCAGTAATTCCGTACTGTGTCAAATCTAACTTTGCCATTTTTTTTGAAAATATTATTTAGATGTGAATATAGATCAACTTCCGTAGGCCTGGCTCCTCTATTGCCTGATCGGGGCCGTCGTTTCTGCTCAGGCGACTTTCATTGTCTTTGTATAAATATGTGTAAGTCGGCACGACGTAATTGTCGTTCCTTTTATTTACCACCGCAAAGTTATGAAAAAACTATAAGATAACAATGTTTCTGAGTGACAAAATTTGCTTGGGTGTAATCTTTTTTATGTTAAAATATCGCAAAATCTAACATCTGTGTGCGGTTTGCAATTTACACGTTGCAAATTAATGCGGATTTATATGTAATTTTGCATGGTTCAACTTGCGCCTTAAACCTATGGGCGCATTTTTTGTAAATATACGGACCTATGAAAAAGCAACTTGTTTGAATAATTATAAACACAACTTATAGCTATGAAAATTATAGATTTTAGCAAATCAAACTCCATCATAAATAAGTATATGGCGGAGATGCGTGACAAGGATTATCAGACCAACCGTCTGTTGTTCCGCAACAATATTATGCGTGTGGGCGAACTTATTGCCTACGAACTTAGCAAAACTTTCGACTATGAGGAGCGTGACGTGCAGACTCCATTGGGTGTGGCTAAGGTGAATGTGCCTACAGACAAGCTGGTGCTTGGCACTATATTCCGTGCCGGATTGCCTTTCCATCAGGGTTTCCTTAACATATTCGACCATGCAGGCAACGCCTTTGTTAGTGCTTATCGCGAGTACGAGGATGCCGACCATACAAAGGTGGGCATACATGTGGAGTATCTTGCCACTCCTGACCTTAACGATGCTACATTGCTTATCGTAGATCCGATGCTTGCCACAGGCGGCTCAATGGAGATGGGATATAAGGCTTTGCTTACTAAGGGCAAGCCTAAGAAGGTGCATGTGGTGTGCGTAATGGCTGCGCCGGAGGGTATTGAGCATATCCGCAAGACATTCCCTGAGGACACTACTATATGGTGTGCTGCTGTTGACCCAGGTCTTAACGAGCATAAATATATCGTGCCTGGATTTGGCGATGCTGGCGACTTGTGCTACGGAGGAAAAATATAAGGCTCCTTGCGCCATATACCGATGTATAAAATTTCTATTGGGAAGCTTATCGGCGAGTGACTTAAAGGAATGTATTGCAGGGCTTTGACAAAAACCGACAATACACCCTATTGTAGGCAAAACCCTTTGGGTTTCAATAAAAGGATTGAAGGATGGTCTTACGAGAGCAAGCTCTCGACACCCATCCTTCAATCCTTTTATTTATGCAGCAAGCTGCACTTTGCCCACAATAGGGCGATAAACATAAAAAACATTGGCGCACAACTTGACGCTATACTTTTTTTCACACATTTAAAACCCATTAGAGTCTTTTCCTAAATCAGAACATATACATTGTTTCTGTTTCTGCATCAAGATAATAATGCTCACTTTGGTCGCGCAATGGCGAAAAGTTCCAAAGAATTCCTATTCTTGTTTTAGTAAGTCGCATATAGTTCCAAAGCTGTTGTCTTTGCTCTGTACCCAGACATTCTACAGCTTTACATTCAATAAAAGCCTTGTTCTTTACATAGAAATCTACATAATGCTTATGCTTTATCTTTTGCCCATGAAAATCTATAGAGAAGTAATACTCCCTAACAAACGGGATATTGCGTTCATTCAAAATTATTTCCAATGCGTCTTGATACATATATTCATTGAGATAAGGCCCCAACTCACGATGTACAGTTTGACAGCAGCCATTAATACCATAACAATATTGCCGCAATTGTTGAAGCAACGAGGAATTGTGTTCGGATAGCTTTTTTATATGATAATTCATAATAAAATGTTATTGATATATAAATTCATTAGACAATAGTTCAATTGGAAAGATATGCGCCAATGTTTTTCTTGTTTATAGCCCGATGTGGGTATAGTTCTGCTTTTGCAGAACCGATAATAAAACAAAAAGGAAGACTGTCGAGAGCTTGCTCTCGTTAGGTCTTCCTTTTTGTTTTATTATCGAAACCCGAAGAATGAGGGTTTTGCCCACATCGGGTGTTTTTACTGTTTTTGTCAAAGCCCTGCCAGAGTTTCAAGCCCCCAACAAGACTTTGTCTTGCAGTTTATTATGCCTCGCGCTGGCGTGTGCCCATACGGGCTTCAACTACATTCACCACGTAGTCGCCAAGCTTCTCACACTCTGATACGATGTCCATGTACATAGTACCTATAGTGTAGGTGTACTTATGGTCGTTGACATCGTTGATGTTTTGCGAGCGCAACTGGTTGCGATAGTTGTTAATCTCGTTTTCAACGTTGAACGAGCGGTTTACGTCAAGATTGTCGCGGCGACCGGTAAGCATAACGTTCATCTGTGTGAGCGAATCGTCGGTAAGTTCGAACATCTGATGCAAGTGCTCGTACTGCTGCTCTGTGAAGTCTTCTTTGCCTTTAAACTTGCGGCTTATAGTGCGTGCAAGGTTGTAGCAAGAGTCGCCTATCGACTCAATCTCTGTTATCTCGCGAAGCATAGCACGTATCTTGGCCTTTGTTTCGTCAGAGAGATGAGCGTCGGACACGTTGTCGAGATAATTGGCTATCTCTATCTCCATGTTGTCTGAAATGCTCTCGTACTTCTCGATACGAGTAAAGAGCTTTGTAAACTGGGCGTCGTCCTTAACGCCAAGCAACTCTCTCACCATACCGAACATACGCTGTATGCGCTCGGCAAACGACTGTATCTCCTTCTGTGCCTCAAGTACCGAGAGCTCAGGAGTCTTCATGATAGCTGTGCCACCGATATAGCGCAGACGGAAGTCGTCCTCGTCTTTCTTGGCAGATGGCTTAATGATGTAGCATACAAAGCGCTCCATTTGAGGTATGAGCCAGATAAGAATGCTGGTGTTGCATACGTTGAATGTTGTGTGGAATGCGGCAAGTACCACAGAAAGACGTGTAGCGTCGATGTGGTCGGCATGCGGATCTACACCTACAAAATCGCATACCATATCGATGAATGGATAGAAAATGCAGAGAACCCAAATAACACCGAATACGTTGAACGTTAGGTGTGCCAAGGCTGCACGGCGAGCCTGTGTGTTGGCTCCCATAGCTGCGATGTTTGAGGTTATGGTTGTGCCGATGTTCTCGCCCAATACGAGAGCAATACCCATATATATAGGTAGTACTCCACTAGAACAGAGCACCATGGTGATAGCCATAAGGGCTGCCGACGACTGCATGCAGAACGTTAATACGGTGCCAATGCCAAGGAATGAGAATATTGTGACATAGCTGTCTTTGTCGAAAGAAGAGAAGAAATCGATAACCGACTGGTTGTGGCTTAAGTCCATTTCCTTGCCCGTTGCACCCAAGGTGGAAATGGCGAAGAACATAAACGCAATACCAAAGATAAAGTCGCCTACATAGCGGCGCTTCTTGCTGTAGATAAGTAGCAAGGCAAAGAAGAATGCGGGGAACACAAGGTCGGCCATGTTGAATGAGAAGCCTAATGTCATGATCCATGCCGTGAACGTGGTACCAATATTGGCACCCATAATAACGGAGATTGCTTGGGCAAGTGTTAACAATCCTGCGTTGACGAATGATACGGTCATCACTGTCGTCGCAGTAGACGACTGCACCGAAGCTGTTACAAACATACCAGTCAGCAGACCAGTAAAACGGTTGGTAGTCATTGCTCCAAGGATATGGCGAAGCTGTGAGCCAGCCATCTTCTGGAGAGCCTCACTCATCACCTTCATACCATAGATGAGTAGAGCCAATGATCCGATGATCTTAAAAATAATCCAAATCGACATATTTTAATTTTATTTAGTGGCAGTATTGCGCTTTGTGTCGAAAAACGGAGTATCTTTGCTATTCCGAAACATTAGGGAGATGTTGTCTGCCCACTTCGGTTCAGAGTATTAACCCTTAAACGTGTAATCAGAATGAAACAGTTGATACAAATCCGTTGCAAAAATAATAAAAAAACTTTAAAAGTAGAAACGGGAAGTAATCTTTCTGATATTTTTAGCAAGTTAAATATAGATATGCCCTATCCGCCAGTTAACGCCAAGGTTAACAACAAGGTGGAGGGAATGCACTATCGTGTGTATAATTCGAAGGATGTGGAGTTTTTAGACATCACAACACCATCGGGTTCAAGAGCCTATACACGCACGCTTTTCTTTGTGCTTTGCAAGGCTGTACACAAGCTGTTTCCTGGCAGTAGGGTGGTGATAGACATACCTGTATCCAATGGTTATTATTGCGACTTGCGTATTGGTAGACCATTGACGGTAGACGATGCAACGGCCATTAGGCAGGAGATGCAGAGCATCGTAAACCGTGCTATACCTATTCGCCGGCATGAGGTGCCTACAGAGGAAGCTATTGCTATGTTTGAGAAGTATGGCCATCACGACAAGGCTTTGTTGTTGCGTACAACTGGCAAGCTGTATACATTATATTATGATATAGAGGGGTTTGTTGACTATTTCTATGGTACGATGCTTACCAATACGGCACAGCTCACTTTGTTTGGTGTAGAGAAGTATTATGACGGATTGCTTTTGCGCATTCCTTCTATGAGCAATCCTATGCAGCTTGGTACGCTGATACGTCAAGACAAGATGTTTGAGATATTTCAAGAGCATCACCGTTGGCAGCGTTTGCTCGGCATGTCTACTGTGGGTATGTTTAACGAAGCTGTTAGTCAGGGACATGCTACAGAGATAATAAATGTGTCGGAGGCTTTGCAGGAGAAGAAGATTGCACATATTGCCGAGGAAATAAGTAAAAGGGAGTGTGTGAAGATGGTGCTTATTGCAGGCCCTTCGTCTTCGGGCAAGACAACAACGTGCAAGCGTTTGAGTATACAGCTTGTGTGCAATGGCATACGGCCTGTGCCAATATCGCTTGACGACTATTTTGTTGACCGTGAGCTTACACCGCGTGATGAGAAGGGCGAATACGATTTTGAGTCAATTCATGCTCTTAACCTTGAGTTGCTTAACAAGCAGCTTGCACAACTATTCCGTGGCGAGGAAGTGGAGTTGCCAAAGTATAACTTTATTAAAGGCAAGAGCGAGCAGAGCGGGGTCAAGATGCGTATGCATCCTGGTGATGTGCTCGTTATAGAAGGTATACATGCGCTTAATCCCGAATTGACAGCCCAAATAGATGACGCTCTTAAATATCGTGTGTATGCATCGGCACTTACCACAATACTCCTTGACGACCATAACTATATACCTACAACGGATAATAGATTGTTGCGTCGCATTATTCGCGATGATAAGCAACGTGGATGTACGGCTAAAGACACTATAGGACGTTGGGCTTCGGTGCGTGCGGGAGAGAATAAGTGGATTTTCCCATATCAGGAGAATGCCGACGCAATGTTTAATACGGCTATGATTTACGAGCTTGCTGCTATCAAAAAACAGGCTGAACCTTTGCTTGAACAGGTACCGGAGAATTGTGACGAGTATACTGAGGCTTATAGACTGCGCAAGTTTCTTGGGTATTTCTCTGCTATAGATCATTCGGTTTTGCCACCTACATCTCTATTGAGGGAGTTCTTGGGAGGTAGCTCGTTTACATATTGATAGAAAAGTAAATGTGAAAAAACAGGTAAAAAATTTGGAGGTGGAATAAAAAATTACTACCTTTGCACTCACGATTGTCCTATGGTGTAATGGTAGCACAACAGTTTTTGGTTCTGTTTGTGGTGGTTCGAATCCGCCTGGGACAACATAATGAGGGCTTTCTCTTTATAGAGAAAGCCTTTGTTGTTTTATGTCGCAAAGGAAAAATTGTGGTGATTCGAATCCGCCTGGGACAATATAATGAGGGCTTTCTCTTTATGGAGGAAGCCTTTGTCGTTTTATGTCGTAAAGGAGAAAATTGTGGCACATCGTTGATGTGCGTTGTGTTTCCTAAAACGCAAAGAGGTCGTTAATCTTAACGATTAACGGCCTCTGTATGGGTTTGATAACAAACTTGATTAAGCGAGCTTGCTGATATGCAGGCACAAGCTTGACTTCAAGTTTGCAGCCTTGTTCTTGTGGATGATGTTAGTCTTAGCCAACTTGTCCAGCATTTTCTGAACAGAAGGATAGAGCTTTACAGCCTCTTCCTTGTCCGTCATGGCGCGCAATTTGCGGACAGCATTGCGCATCGTCTTTGCGTAGTATCTGTTGTGCAAAGCCTTAGCCTTGTCCTGACGGATTCTCTTTACTGATGATTTGTGATTTGCCATCTCTATGTTTTATTTTTATATTCTTTATTAATGTTTGTAGTCCCTAGCAGAGTCGAACTGCTCTTTAGAGAATGAAAATCTCTCGTCCTAACCGATAGACGAAGGGACCAGCGATGCTTGATTTAAGCGGATGCAAAGGTACGACTTTATTTTAGTCCCACCAAATTTTAATTGGAGTTTTTTATTAAAATGGTGTATTTTTCAGTAATTTTGCCGTCAAAATCATAATTATCGGCAAAAATGCTCGTAAAAACCAATGCTATTGTGCTTAACTCATTGAAATATGGGGAGTCACAGATTATCGTAGATATGTTTACTGAGATGTATGGACGACTGTCTTTCATGCAACGTATTTCACGCACTTCTCGTTCGGGTGTGAAGAAACAATTCTTTCAGCCACTTACAATTCTTTCAATAGAGTTCGACTTCCGTCCTTCGCAGAAGCTTCAAGGTATTAAAGAGGCGGCGGTAGCATGTCCGTTTGTGTCAATTCCGTTCGATGCTTTAAAATTGTCGATAGCTATGTTTGTGGCTGAATTTACTAGTTACTGTACACGTTCTGAGCAAGCAAACCGACCGTTGTACCTGTTCGTGGAAAATTCTGTGCGTTGGTTGGATGCCTGTACAAACGGTTTCGCCAACTTCCACATTATATATATGTTGCATCTTTCGCGTTTCGTGGGTTTTTATCCCAACCTTGATAGTGGCGTAGGTAAGACATGGTTTGATATGCGTTCGGGATGTTTTACTGGCAGTATGCCCGCTCATAATGATGTGCTACAGCCAGATGAGGCCAATAAGATAAGGTTACTTATGCGACTCAACTATACAACAATGCGGCTGCTCTCGCTATCACGCAGCGAGCGCAACCGCATTGTAGAGGTTGTTTTGCAATATTATAGACTTCATCAACCAGGCTTTCCTGAGATGAAGTCGTTGCCTGTCCTGATGCAGTTATTCTGCTAACAGATAAGATATTGCTGTGTTAAAGGATGGCTATCAACTCTTGTTAATAAGAGATATTGTTAGTCGTCGCCGAACGAAATCATACCGCTTACTCTTTCGTCTTCCTCACGAGGCTTAGCAATGCCTTTCTCGTCAACAATGCGTCGGCGCAGTTCGTTGAGTTGCTGCAGTGTACGCTTGTATGTAGGAGTAGTATCGACTGTGAGTATAACTTCCTCGTTGTCGAGATCGTCAGCAGAGAAACGGAAGATGTGCGGGCGTCGCTTTGTTACTGTTCCGCCCTTGTCGTTGCCGTAGTAATGTATACGACGGTTGTCGTTCTTTATCTTAATCTCAACCTGTTTGTCATCCTCTTCTTGTGCTATCTTCTTGATATGACTGTTCATTCCGTCCACATTCTCTATACCGAAGCCTGTGGCGAGGATAGTAACTTTGACCTTGTTGCCGAGATCTGGGTCTAAACCGATACCCCACTTTATCTCGAAGTCGGAACCAAACTGCTCCATGAAGTCATTCACCTCGTTCATCTCCTCCATCATCAAGCCACCAGAGTTGGGTGTATCGTTATTTGAATCCTTTGAGAAATTGATGCTGAGAAGAATCTTCTTTGCGTTGAATACATCATTATCGTTGAGCAATGGAGAGTTGAGGGCGTCGGCAATAGCTTGCTTAACACGTCCTTCGCCCTCGCCATAGCCTGTAGACATAATTGCTACACCACCATCCTTGAGCACGGTCTTTACATCGTTAAAGTCGAGATTGATAAGTCCGTGGTTGGTGATTATTTCAGCGATAGACTTTGCTGCTACAGAGAGTGTGTCGTCAGCCTTTCCGAATGCATCCAGCACAGTAAGGTCAGGGTATATTTTGCGTAGGCGCTCATTATTGATTACAAGTAGTGCGTCTACATGCTTTGCCATTTCTTCAACACCGTCAAGAGCCTGGTCTATCTTACGTTTGCCTTCAAAACGGAACGGAATGGTTACGATACCAACAGTAAGAATACCTAGTTCTTTGCTTACACGGGCTATAACAGGAGCCGCACCTGTTCCAGTGCCGCCACCCATTCCTGCCGTGATGAATGTCATTCTTGTACCATCAGTAAGCATTTGTTTTATGGCATCAAGACTCTCTTCGGCTGCTTGACGTGCTTTAGCAGGTTTGTTTCCTGCTCCAAGACCTTCAGTGCCAAGTTGTAATAGCACTGGTACTGGCGAATCGTTAAGAGCTTGGTTGTCGGTGTTGCACAGCACGAACGATACGTCGTGTATGCCTTCACGGTACATGTGGTTGACAGCATTGCCGCCACCGCCACCGACACCGATTACCTTGATAATCGTATTGTTTTCTTTTTCTGGTGTGCAGAAGTCCACCATCATATTATTATTGTTGTCTGGCATAGTGTTAATCTGTTTTATTCGTTGTTTTCAGGTTCTACGAGCGATCGTCCAAATTGCTTCAGTGAGCCAAAGAATCGGTGTATTGGTGAGTTCTTCTTGCGCTCCTCTTCTTCCTTGGCTTTGCGTGTTTCTTCTTCTTGTTTGATACGTTCGGCTTCTTCTTTTGCTATGCGCTCCTTCTCTTCACGTTTTGTGCGTTCTTCCTCGGTTTCGTGAGGCGTAGTTGCGTTTGGCTGTGTAGTAGTTGTGCCGTTTGTAGTGCCTGTTGTAAATGCTGCGTTGAACTGCTGGTTGTCAAATAGTGAATTGCCAAAGGGGTTGCCTGCACAGTTCATATCACCTCGTGCGATTAGGCTCAAGATGGTATTCATAGTGCCATCGTGGCGTAATTCGGGCTTTGAGTCCTTCGAATTTATGTTAAGGGTCACGAATTTGGCTATACGTATCTTCTCTACACCAGTTATCTCGCGGAAAGCCTTTTCAATGTTGGTCATGTTGCTACCGCCACCAGTGATTATGATGCCACCTAACAGTTTGTCAATATATTCGGATGGTATGAAGCTCTTGACATTTTCTATTATCTCAAGAGTGCGTGCTTCTACCACCTCGATAAAACGACGACTTTCTACAGAGCGATTACTGTCGATAGGTAAGATGGCTGTCGGGTCGATATCAGCTACATCTGTAATGGCCGAACTGTACTTCAGTTTCATACGTTCTGCCTCGCAGGCTTCCATCTGTAGCGACTCGAGGTCCTTTGTGATATTATCACCACCGAGCGGAATAACCGCAATACTTCGTAGCTTGTCACGATAGTATACCGATACGGTTGTGGTTTCGGCACCTAGGTCAACTAGTACACATCCGGCGCGCTTTTCTGCTTCGGTAAGTACGTTGTCTGCCATTACAAGCGGTGCAAGATAAGTCTCGGCAATTGCTATGCCTGCATTGTCAAAGCTCTTGTTGAGATTGCGGTAGAATGAACGACGCCAAAGAATGTTAAGGAAGTTGCCTTCAAGACGACTTGCCTGAATTCCTACAGGGTCGTTTTGATATTGTAGGTCCACCTTATATTCTTCGGTTATTGCATCCTGTATTTCGTAGTCGGGATATGTCATGTTGCGGTTTGAGTCCATAAGCTCGTTTACCATGTTTTGCGACACGATAGCGTCCATAGGTAAATCCTTGATTACCATGTTTTTGACGCTGTGTATGCTCTGTCCGCCAATGCCTACATATACCTGTGTTATGTCAGCTTGCAAGCTGTTCTTTAGTTTGCTGATGATATTACTCAGTCCTTGGGTGGTCTTATCGATGCTGTAGACTACACCTTTGCGTATGTACGAGGTGGAGTCTTCTGATGCGGCAGCGAGAATGGTAATGCTGCCGTCGGGGTTCTTTTTTCCAGCCATGCCGGTGATTTTGGATGATCCCAGCTCAATAGCTACTATAAAATCCTTTGCCATACGTTGTTATGTGATGTTGTATAATTTCTTAGTTACTTGATTTCTTTTTAGTGGTGTCTGTCTTTTTTGACTCGTTTCCGCTTTTCTTATTGGTTTCCATTTTCTTGTTCTCCGTTCCAGTTTTGTTTTCTGTTGCGGGGGTGGTTTCCTCACCTTCTGACGGTCCGTCTTCGGCAATTTGGGATGTTGGGTTTGATATGTTTACAACCGGTTGTGCAGGCTGTGGCTCATATACGTTGGGTCGTTCATCCTTGCGCTTGCATATTATTTGGTTATCAAACTCAATGTTTACATACGAATATTTGTTCCAGCCAACTTGTGAAAGTCCGTACTTATAGAACTTTTCCAATCTTGTCATCTTCTTCTCGATGAACAGGTCTATGTCCTTTTCGTGCTTGCGTTTGTCGTTTATCTCAGGAAGACGTCCTATATACACTATATGATCGCCAATGCGTGGTACAAGCTCTACGCCGAGTTCGGGTGTGATATGTATCTGTTCGATAAGGTTCTTCCAAACGTCATTTTGCATAATGGCCTTGCCCAACGGTGATATGTAGTTGATAGCATACCAACGGTTGATATTGCCCGATGCGATGATGAGGTCGCTCGTATAGCTTGAGCGAGGCATTATGCAGTCGTGATCGTCTACATAGTAGTCGTCACCGTTGTCTGCTTTTATGCGTATCACAGGCATGCGCTGTGTAACGCTTATGTATACGTATCCTCCTTCTGTCTTGTAGCATTCAGCAGTCTTGACGAATGGACTACGTCTAAGCATCTCCTCAATGCCTCTTGTGTCTACGTTTGTCAGCGGACGTCCGATGGGATAGTATCCCGTCTTCTGCAAGCGCTCCTTTATCACTTTGGCGTCAAGGAATCCTCCAGCAGCGTTGTCGGCAATATCGATGTTCACCTTGGAGCACAATGCCTTAGAGTCACCTTTCTTGTCGAAAGAGACAAAGGCAAGCGCCAAGTATATGGCTATCACGATGTCGCTTGCCACGAACAGTCTTTTGCTCCAGGATGTTTTCACTTTGTCTTTCGTTTTTATTAGTTGATGAGTCTTGACTGTATGTATGTCTTGTTGACAAGGCCTTTTATGGCCTATTGTGTCAGCCTACTTCTCCTTGCTTTCGATAATTTTGGCTATCTGCGGCACGTAATTGTCGAGGTCGCCAGCGCCTAAGATAACGAGAACGTCGAAGTCGCGGTTTTTCACGAGGTCCAATACGTCCTCCTTGTGAATCATACTTTTATCCACGCCTTCTTTGAGATTGTCGTATATAAGCTGTGATGTCACGCCTGGTATAGGTTTCTCACGTGCTGGGTATATGTCACATAATATAACCTCGTCGAGCTGTGATAAGGCATCGGCAAAATCCTTGTAGAAGTCGCGTGTACGCGTGTACAGATGTGGTTGGAATATAGCTGTGATGCGACGGTTTTTGTACAATTCGCGTATACTCTTTGCACTCTGATATATCTCCTTTGGGTGGTGCGCGTAGTCGGACAGCAACACATGCTTGTCGTTTTTAATCTTGAAGTCGAATCGGCGGTCTACACCTTTGTATGTCTTCATTCCATAGCGCAGTTCTTCGGCATTGCATCCGTTGAGCTGAGCCATAGCCATAGCTGCCACACCGTTTTCAATGTTGATAGGAATAGGCTGACCGAGCTCTACATCCTTAACATTCTCGATTGGTGACACGAAGTCGAAGGTTATTTCGCCGTTATCAATACGAATGTTTTCAGCGTGGAAGTCGCCTTCGTTAAGGCTGTATTCGTATACTTTTACTCCTTCCTGACATTCGGCTTTCATTTCCAGATTCTTGTGTATAATGAGTGCTCCGCCTTGCTGTATCAGTGTAGTGTAGTGGTGGAAACTTTCAAGATAAGCTTCCTTTGTACCGTATATGTCGAGGTGATCGGGGTCGGTAGCTGTGATTACGCTCATCCATGGGCGTAGCCAATGGAACGAACGGTCAAATTCATCGGCTTCTATCACTACATAGTCGCTATGGTCTGACAGGATGTAGTTGGTGCCGTAGTTTTTGGATATACCTCCGAGGAAGGCGTTGCAGTCAAGATGACTCTGGTGCATTATATGTGCGCACATTGTTGATGTGCTTGTTTTGCCGTGTGTTCCAGCTACACATAGTCCCTTGTGTGTGCGTGTTAGTGTTCCGAGAACTTGAGCTCGCTTTTCAATTGTGAATCCATTGTCACGGAAGTATACCAGTTCCTTGTGGTCGGCAGGGATTGCCGGTGTATATATTACAAGACAAGATTCTGGCTTGCGGCAAGCGTGTGGAATATCCTCAACGCTTTCTTTATAGTGGAGAATCACGCCCTCGCGTTCGAGTTGGTGTGTTAGTTCTGACGGAGTTTTGTCGTATCCAGCTACCACGATACCTTTGTGGATGAAATAGCGAGCTATTGCGCTCATGCCGATACCGCCAGCACCGACGAAATATACAGCTTTGATATCTTTGATTTCCATTGTAGATTTTTTATTTTCCGGCAATCTTCAATACTTCGTCGGCAATGATGTCGGCAGAGTTTGGTTTGCCAAGTTTTTTGATGTTTTCTGCCAGTTGAGCAAGTTGTTCGTCGTCCTTTACTGTGTCTACTGCTAGTTGTAGCAGTGTAGCAGGTGCTTCTGCATCCTTTACGTATAGCGCAGCACTCTTGTTGACTAATGCCATGGCGTTCTTTGTTTGATGGTCTTCAGCTACATTGGGAGATGGAACCAGTATTACGGGCTTGCCTATTAGGCAGAACTCGCTTATGGAGCTTGCTCCAGCACGGCTTATTACGAGGTCGGCAGCTTTGTATGCTGCTCCCATATCGCTGATGAAGTCCATAACCTTGAGCATTGGCAATGCGTGATGGTTCTTGAGTTGTTCTGTAACGGCAGCGCTATAGTACTTGCCAGTCTGCCATACAAACTGCACACCGCTTTTCTCAACAAGGTCGAGATGCTGTAGTACGCTCTCGTTTATAGTACGTGCTCCAAGACTTCCGCCAACCAGCAATATGGTTTTCTTGTTCGGATCGAGTCCTAAGCTCTTTATGGCTTCTTCTCGTGTTATTTTTGTCTCGATAAGATTCTGGCGTACAGGATTGCCCGTTATTATTATGCGGTTGGCAGGGAAGAAACGTTCCATTCCTTCATAGGCAACGCATATCTTGCATGCTTTAGGTGCAAGATGTTTGTTGGTTACGCCGGCATACGAGTTTTGTTCTTGTATGAGCGTTGGTATACCCATAGCGTTTGCAGCGTCTAGGGTTGCTGCGCTAGCATATCCGCCTACGCCTACAGCCACATCAGGGGCAAATTCCTTGATGGTTTTGCGTACCATATGCTTGCTTTTGAAGAAGTCTAAAGCCACGCCTATGTTGGAAGGCGACCAAAGTGGTCGTTTAAAACCACGTACAGGCAGACCTACTATCTTGTAGCCTGCCGCTGGTACGCGTTGCATTTCCATTCTGCCTATTGCTCCAACAAACAATATCTTTGCGTCGGGACGTTTAGACTTTATTGCGTTGGCTATAGAGACAGCCGGGAATATGTGTCCACCGGTACCTCCGCCACTGACGATGACTCTTAGTTCATTTTCCATTTGCTCGCGTTTTATTGACTTTTTCAATTCACAAAATTAATCATTTTTTCTGATAAAGCCGATTATTGTGCTTCCTTTTATTTAACCGTTGGCTATTTTTGTTTTAAAGCCGACTGAGGAATGTTTGTTTCTTCTATTATTTCAGGCTTTTTCTGTGCCGAACGGCTTATGCTCAATATCACTCCAATGTATATGCAGTTGATAATGCTCGATGTTCCGCCCTTGCTTATAAGTGGTAGTGGCTGACCAGTTACAGGAGCCAAACCCACAGCCACACACATGTTAAATAGTGCCTGTGTTACAAGCAGCAAGGCAAGACCCATTGCCAGTAGGGCGGGGAAATTGTTTTCGCATCTGCTTGCTATGCGTCCAGTCCTAAATAGTAGGATAATGTAAAGCATTGCCACGCAGAAGGCGCCCTCTATTCCCATTTCCTCGATGATGATGGCAAAGATAAAATCGGAGTAGGCTTGTGGAATAAAGTTGCATTCCTCCGAATTTCCTGGTCCTTTGCCTGCCACGTTTGCCGAGGCAATGGCAATGTTGGCATGAGCCACCTGCGCATCTTTGTCGAGATCGATGTCCTTTGGCGTAAGCTGCTTGTGTACAAGAAACTTGTCTATACGCGCCTTCCATGTGTCGAAGCGGTGGAATACCTTCTCCACCATATTCTTGTCCTTGGGCTCTGCCTTTACCTGTTCGGTTAGCTGCTTGCCTTCAGTCAGCTGATCTTGTGTATTGTCTTTACCCAAGGTCAAGATGGCTCCCACAAGTATGGCGGCAGATAGAAGGGTGAATCCTAGCAGTTTACCAAGCTGTCGCATAGGCACACGTCCTATAAGCATCATCATGAATATGACGATGCAAAGAAGCATAGCGGTTGACAAGTTCTCAAACATTATAGGCGTTACTATGAAAAAACTTACAGTTAGTATGTACCTGAAAGCGTTCTTGTCGGCTCCATTCTCTGTCTGCAGATTACTCAGAATCTGTGCCGTAGCAAGCACCATGGCGCCCTTTGCTATTTCTGAAGGCTGAAACTGTATGCCTCCGATGCCCATCCATCTTTGCGCTCCATTGGTAGAATCTCCCACAAAGAATACACAGATAAGCATAACGAACGACAGTCCGAGTAATGGGGTGGTGAGCAACTTGAAGTAGCGGCACTTGACATTGAGTGTCAATACTGTGGCTAGCACACCCAACGCCAGCAGTCCTATGTGTTTAAACATAGGCGCAATATAGCTGCTTGCGCGGTAGGTGAGCTGTGCCGATGCCGAGTATACCTCAATGACGCTGATAAGGCATAGAAAGAAGAAAACCATCCATATTACCTTGTCGCCTTTGAAGATGTTGCCTAATGTCTTGTTTATCATCTCTTGTTTTTACAGACTTCTTACTAATGTCTTAAACTGTTCGCCACGATCTTCCATGTTCTTGAACAGGTCGAAGCTGGCACAACATGGGCTTAGAAGTACGGTGTCGCCAGGTTGCGCAAGTTCGTAGCATGCAGCCACGCAGTCTTTCATCGAATGAGTGTCGCGTATTGTTATGCCCATCTCATCGAAGAAGTTGTGCAGCTTGGTGTTGTCTGCTCCAAGGAACACAAGCGCCTTGCATTTTTGCTTTACCAGTTGCTTAATCTCGTTATAGTCGTTGCCTTTGTCCTTGCCTCCAATTATTAGGATTGTAGGGGTCTTCATACTCTCAAGGGCATACCAGCAAGCGTCAACGTTGGTGGCTTTTGAGTCGTTGATATATTGCACGCCACCTACCTTGCACACCTTTTCCAGTCTATGCTCAACGCCAGGGAAGTCGCTAAGACTCTGTCGTATCACGTCTTTCTTGATACCTGTGATGTTGCCGGCAATGCCTGCAGCAAGCGAGTTGTATATGTTATGCTTGCCTGTAAGCGACAGTTCTTCCTGTTCCATATTGAATGGAGTGGGCTTCTCTATCTTGTAGCTTCCTTCTTCAATGTAGCCTATAGATCCCTTTTCTTTCAGTTCGGAGAAAGGATACTGTATTGCCTTTATGTCATACTTCTCCAGCTCGCGCTTAATAACAGGGTCGTCGTTCCAGTAGATGAATGAGTCGTCGTTTGTTTGGTTCTGAATGATGCGCATTTTGGCGTCCACATAATTCTGCATACAATAGTCGTAGCGGTCGAGGTGGTCGGGCGTTATATTCAGCAGTATGGCAATGTTGGCATGAAAGTCGTACATATTGTCCAGCTGGAACGAGCTTAACTCAATGATATAATATTCGTGTGGATCCTCAGCTACCTGCAATGCAAGCGAGCGACCTATGTTTCCGGCAAGTCCGGCGTCATATCCCGCAGTTTTGAATATGTGGTATATGAGTGATGTTGTTGTTGTCTTGCCATTTGAGCCGGTTATGCATATCATCTTCGAGTTAGTGTATCGTCCTGCAAACTCAATCTCGCTGATGATATGTATGCCCTTGTCTGTGGCTTTCTTAACCATAGGAGCCTCTTTGGGTATGCCAGGACTCTTTATTATCTCGTCTGCTGCGAGAATCTTAGCCTCGGTGTGCTGCTTTTCCTCCCACTCTATATTGTGGTCGTTAAGCATTTTCTTGTATTTGTCTTTAATGGCCGACATGTCACTAACGAACACGTCAAAGCCTTCTTTCTTTGCCAGTACGGCAGCTCCGGCACCACTCTCGCCGGCGCCGAGAATAACAATCTTTTTCATATTATTGTTTATTGGCCACTCCCCGATAATGGGGGAGAGATATTTTTTATCTTATTTTTAGTGTTATTATTGTGAGAGCCGCCAATATGATGGTGGTTATCCAGAAACGTATTGTAATCTTCGACTCGTGGATGGCACCTTTTGGCTTCTTTATTAGATATTTGCATTCAGGGTCGAGTTGCGACTGCTGTGTGCGGAAGTTGTCGTGTATAGGTGTGCGCTTAAATATGCGCTGCTTTACGCCGTGTCGTTTGCCAAGTTTGTAGTAGTAAACCTGCAATATAACGCTGAGGCTCTCTACAAAGAAGATGCCGCACAATATAGGGAGCATAAGCTCCTTGTGTATGATAATTGCTGTAACGGCAATGATACCGCCAATGGTAAGCGAGCCTGTATCGCCCATAAATACTTGTGCTGGGTAGGCATTGTACCACAGGAAGCCTATCAGTGCGCCAATGAATGCGCATAGGAACACTACCAGTTCTTCCGATCCCGGTATGTACATGATGTTGAGGTAGCTGGCATACTCGATGTGCGAGCTTACATATGCCAATATGCCCAATGCCACACCTATAATGGCTGAGTTGCCTGCGCACATGCCATCCATACCGTCGTTTAGGTTGGCACCATTGCTTACGGCAGTCACCACGAATATGGTCATAATTACAAACAATATCCAGCCGGCTGCTACGCGGTGCTCGCCGAATATGCTTGTTATACGCGAGTAGTCAAGGTTGTGGCCCTTTACAAATGGAATGGTTGTCTTTAGCGATTTACGTGCTTCTGCTCTATGTTTTACCACTATTTCGTGGCCTTGCTTCTCGTAGGCAAGATTCTCGTTCATCTTGACATCTGGCGATGCCCACAGGGTTAGACCTACAATAAGCCCGATACCTATCTGACCAACAATCTTGTACTTGCCCTTAAGTCCCTCTTTGTTGCGGCGGAATATTTTGATAAAATCGTCCATACCACCGAGAAATCCCAACCATACCGTTGTGACAATCATAAGCAACAGGTATATGTTGCGTAGACGGCCAAGCAGCAGTACAGGCACAAGTATAGCCACAATAATAATGATGCCACCCATTGATGGCACGCCTATTTTCTTTACACCGAACGGGTCAATACTTGCGTCGCGCTGTGTCTCGGTTATTTGTTTGCTTTTTAGATACTTGATAAATCTCTCGCCGAACCATGCCGAGATAATGAGCGAGAGGATGAGTGCTAACAACGAACGGAATGATATGTAGCCCCACATGTGTGAGCCGCTTATGCCGTATTGTTCGAGGAAGCGGAAAAGATAGTATAACATCTTGAGTTTTGAATTTTGAGTTTTGAATTGTTGCCTTTGGCAATGTTGAGTTTTGAGTTTTGAGTTTTGAGTTGTTGGATTCTCAATTCTTAATTGAGCAATTCCTAATCGGCGTAGCCGACAACTCAAAACTCAACATTCAAAACTTAAAAGCATTCCTTTACAACCTCATGGTCGTCGAAGTGGTGCTTCACGCCCTTTATCTCTTGATAATTCTCGTGACCCTTACCGGCAATGAGTATTACGTCGCCCTTCTGTGCCATCATGCAGGCTGTGCGTATAGCCTCGCGGCGGTCTACTATAGAGATAACTTTCTTCATCTGCTGCGCGTTTAGTCCGGCAAGCATGTCGTTGATGATATCTTGTGGCTCCTCAAAACGTGGATTGTCGCTTGTGATAATCACTTTGTCACTCTGTTTTACAGCCTCTTGTGCCATAAGTGGTCGCTTGCCTTTGTCGCGGTTGCCACCTGCACCACATACTGTTATTACGTGTCCTTTGCCGTCGAGAACCTCATGTATGGCGTTGAGTACATTCTCCAAAGCATCCGGTGTATGTGCATAGTCTACTACAGCTGTGTATCCTTCAGGTGAGTGTATAGGTTCAAGGCGTCCGCTTACGCTATGCAATGTGCTCATTACCACCAGCACATCCTCGGGCGACTTGCCCAACATTACGGCAGCTGCATATACGGCCAACAAGTTGCTTACATTGAATTTGCCAATAAACTGTACACCTACCTCGTGTCCGTCCATCTCAAGGTACATGCCCTCAAAGTGGCACTCTATAATGCGAGCCTTGAAGTCGGCTACAGTGCGTATTGAGTATGTCTTTACTGTTGCCTTAGTGTTCTGTACCATCACCATGCCGTTCTTGTCGTCGGCGTTAGTTATGGCAAAGGCAGTCTTAGGCAGCGAGTCGAAGAAGGCCTTCTTAGCATTGCGGTAGTTCTCGAATGTCTTGTGATAGTCGAGATGGTCGCGTGTAAGGTTGGTGAATATGCCACCCGCAAAGGTCAGTCCGCCAATGCGCTTCTGTGCAATGGCGTGTGACGAGCATTCCATAAAGGCATACTCGCATCCTGCTTGTACCATGCGGTCGAGCAGGCGGTTAAGCTCTATTGGGTCCGGAGTGGTGTGGTCGGCTGGTATTGCCTCGTCTATGATATAATTGCATACGGTAGACAGCAAGCCACACTTGTGCCCCATCTTTGTAAACATATTATATAATAAGGTGGCGATAGTGGTCTTGCCGTTGGTTCCAGTTACGCCCACAAGCTTTAGCTTTGTAGATGGGTTGCCGTGGAATGTTGTGGCAACCTTGCCCACAACATCTTCTGTCGACTCCACCTGGACATATGTCACGCCCTCGGCTTTTTCTTCAGGCATGTCCTCGCACATCACAGCCTTTGCTCCAAGCTCAATTGCCTTGGGCACAAACTTGTGACCGTCTACCTGCGTTCCCTTCATTGCTATGAAGAGATGGCCATCTTTGATACGGCGTGAGTCGATGTTCACGTCTGTGATTTCAACATCCTCGCTGCCTACTATAGCAATTACGGGGATGTCTTTGAGCAATTCCTTAAGTTTCATTTCTATTATTTAGAATTATATTTTATGTCTTTTATTACATTGTTACATTTCCTTCGCCTTAGGCGAGTCGTAGTACACAAGTCATTCCTTTGGCAATCTTGCTTCCTGGACCGATGCTCTGTTCCACCACCTTGCCTCGTCCGTGTAGCTTCACTTTCAGTCCGCGGCTTTCGATAAGATATACGGCATCGCGTGCTCCCATACCATGCACATCCGGCATTTGTGAGTGTTCGCCTAATGGCTCGCGTTGTAGATTGATGGTTTTCCCATTTGTCTCTGTTGCGCGTCCCCATATCGGGTTGCCGTTGGCATAAGATCCTGTCCAGTCAGCGCGAGGCTCAAAGCCTAAGTGTGTAAGCACATAGTCGGCTGCCAGTATATTACCATTCTTTACTTGTGGTATAAGGATGGACAGCGAGTCGCGTGCGTCGATAGCCTCAAGCTTTAAGCTCTGAGCCATAATGCCTTCGGCTATATCGTGGAACACAACTCCACTCATTCCGCCTCCCGATGCAGGTAGTCCCGACTTCTGTATACAAACGATGCAACTGTAGCGTGGCTCATAAGCGGGGAAGAATCCTGCAAACGACAATAGGTAGTTCATCTGTCCGCTCTTATATCCCGCCGCACCTTTTGATATCTGTGCCGTACCAGTTTTGCCTGCAACAAGGAACGATGGCGAACCAGCTTTCTTTCCCAGTCCTACGCTCACCACTTGCTCTAGGATGTGCGTTATCTTCTTTATTGTTGTAGGCTGGGCTATCTGCTCTCGCATTACCACTGGCGCAAATGTCTCTACAACCTGGCCGTTCTTGCGCACCTCTTTTACAAATCTTGGGCGCATCATCTTGCCGCCGTTGGCTATGGCGTTGTAGAAGGTCAAGGTTGATATAGGTGGTACTTGCGTTTCGTAGCCTATACTCATCCATGGCAGTGTGGTCTTGCTCCAGTTTACGTATTGTTTGCCTCTTGAGTCTTTCTTCGGCATACGTATTCTTGCCGGCGAGTAACCCGGTATTGGTAGGTGTAGGTCGTCTGCAAGGCCCAGTCGTCTGATTCCTTCAACATACTTCTCCGGAGTGTTGTGGTAGTGGTCGTCAATTATTCTACTCACACCGATGTTGGAACTTACCCACAACGTTTGCGGCAGTTTTAGCATACCGTATCCTCCGCGTCGCCAGTTGTGGTCCTTCATTTCGCGACCATACATTGGCCATACACCGCATCCCGTATCTACGTAGGCAGTGGTGTCTACCACACCATCGTCGAGTGCTACCATTATAGAGGCGGTCTTGAATACAGAACCAGGTTCAAGCAAATCGCTTACAGCATGGTTTTTTATCTCATTATATGTGCCGTCGGCACACTTTGTCATGTTTACTATAGCCTTGACGTCTCCCGTCTTAACCTCCATAACGATGGCCACACCTACGTTGGCGTTAATCTTGTACAACTCGTTGAGTAGGGCACGTTCGGCAAGGTCTTGCATCGATACGTCGATTGTAGTAACGATGTCAGCACCGTCTACAGGTGCACGGTCTGTAAGGTATAGAAATTTGTTTAGTACCTTCTTTCCGTGGCTTATACCGTTCTCGCCTCTAAGCAGCGAGTCGTACGATAGTTCCAGTCCGCATTGTGCCGAGTCTATCTCGCCGAACATCTTGCCTATTGTTCGCAGAGCCAGCGAGCCGTATGCCTGCTTGCGTGCATTGAACTCTTCGGTGTGGAATCCGCCGCGATTCTTCTTCAAGCAGAATATAGGCAAACGTTTTACCTCCGAATATGTGCTGTAGTTCACACGTCTTGGCCATATAGGCCAGTGGGCTTTCTGCTTTTGATATCCCTCAAGTAGATGTTCCTTGAACTCGGCAGCCGAGCGTTCGGGGAATATAGCGTTCAGTCCGTCGCATATAGAATCGAGTTTTACCTCAAACAGCGAGTCTTTATCTGCTGTGTGTATGGCTCTGAAGTCGACAAACAATTTATATTGTGGCAACGACGATGCCATTAATTGTCCGTCGCAGCTTAGAATGTTGCCGCGTACCGGTGGTGTGCTTAGGCTGTCCACCTTCACACGGTCGGCCACTTGCATCCAGAAGTCGTGCTTAGCAGTCATGATGTACATAGTCTTGCCCAGTACGGCGACAGCTATCAGCGTCATAAGTATAGCTATGAAACTGAATCTTGGCATTGCTTTCTTGCTGTCAAACTTGCTCATTTTTCTTCTGTGTTTGGAACGTTAATTATGTATGGTGGCTGAGTTGCTATCTGCAATGTACTGTCCTGGCAGGTTTTAAGTTGCTCAAGCACCTTGCTCTCGCGTGTCATTTGTGTCAGGTCGCTGCTTGACGACAGTGCTCTGTATTTGGCGTCCTTAAGTTGTTCGGTCAGGGAACTTATGCGTATAAGGTCCTGCTGGCACTTGTATCTGTTGGATATGTATACCACGATAAATAGCGATATTAGCAGTATCAGCCATATTTGCTGTCTTATGACGTTAGCGCTCAGTATGTCGCCGCCCAGAATCTTGCGCAGTGTAAGGTTCTTGGCAAAGGGCATGTCCTCCTCAGTGGCTTGCTCTCGTATGATGGTCTTAAGCGATGGCGCCTCCCGTTCGGTATCCTTATCGGCCTTTTCCTCAAGATGTTCGAGGATGAGTCGTGCGTCTGGTTGATTCTTTTCAGTCTCCATAATGTTTATTTTTTCTCAGCTATACGCAGTTTTGCGCTTCGGCTTCGTGGGTTGCGCTCTTGCTCCTCATCAGTAGGAATTATAAGCTTGCCCACTGTCTTGAATGGCGTGTTTGTTCGTCCGAAGAAGTCTTGGTCTACCTTGCCTTCCGCATTGCCCGCCTTTATATAGTTCTTTACGATGCGGTCTTCAAGCGAGTGGTAGGTTATTACCGATAGGCGTCCGCCGGGTGTCAGCAGTTCTGTAGCCGATGCCAGCATTTCCTTTAGCGCGTCCATCTCATGATTAACCTCGATGCGTAATGCTTGGAACAGCTTAGCCATCTCCTTTTTCTCGCGTTCCTTACGGAATAAAGGCTCCACGGCAGCAAGGAAGTCGCTCGTTGTCTTAATCTCCTTGGCTTGTCTTGCCTTGGCAACGGCAGCCGCAATGCGTCTTGAGTTCTTCATCTCGCCATATATGTAGAAAACGTCTGCCAGTTTTGTCTCGTCGTAAGTATTGACAATATCGGCAGCTGTTTGTCCGGCACGCTTGTTCATTCGCATGTCTAATGGCGCGTCGAATCGGAATGAGAAACCTCGCTCAGCATCGTCAAAGTGGTGCGACGATACGCCAAGGTCGGCAAGCAGACCATCTATGTGCTCCACACCATAGTAGCGCATCCAGTTCTTTAGGTATCTGAAGTTGCTTCTTACAAAGGTGAATCTGTCGTCGGGTTCCCCAATGTTCTGCTCGGCATCTGCATCCTGGTCAAAGCTGTAGAGATGAGCGTCGGGGGCGAGTCGTGATAGAATCTCTCTTGAGTGTCCGCCTCCGCCGAATGTCACGTCTACATATATGCCGCCTGGTTTTAGGTTGAGTCCGTCTATGCTTTCGCCAAGAAGCACAGGTACGTGGTAACCTTCGGCGGTCTTTATGCTGGTTGTATGTTCTATATTGTCCTTATACATTATTAATAAGCGTATTTGGGTGTAAAGGTACATAAAAATCCGCATACGAGTCTACATTTAGGTATCAAAATTATTAAAAAGATATATTTCTTGTGTTAAATGGAATGTATCTGAAAAAGATGTGTTACTTTTGCACCCAAATAGCATTTTTCAGGTCAAGATGAACGAAATTTCAGAGCATACAATCGACATTGACAAGATACTCAGCAGCAAGATGGGTCCAAAGGCACGTTATGTACCGGGGATGCTTACATCATGGCTCAAGCGCATTATTCACCAGGACCAGGTGAACAAGTTTATATGGGACAGCCGCAACCTTACGGGTGTGGATTGGCTCGAGGCTTGCGTGCGCTATCTTAAGATGGATATTGAGATAGTGGGCAAGGAGAATTTGCCATCCAAGGACGATGGGCGTCTTTATACTTTTGTGTCCAATCATCCGCTTGGAGGACAGGATGGAGTGGCGCTCGGTGCTATAATAGGTCGTCATTACGATGGGCATTTCCGCTATCTTGTCAACGATCTGCTTATGAACTTGCCTGGTCTTGCTCCCGTTTGCATAGGTATCAACAAGACAGGACGCAACAGTCGCGACTTTCCGCGTATGGTTGAGGCTGGTTTCAAGAGCGACAATCATATGCTGATGTTCCCAGCTGGGCTTAATAGTCGTCGCCAGCCCGACGGCTCTATACACGATATACCGTGGACAAAGACGTTTATCAAGAAGAGCGTGGAGTGTCAGCGCGATATCGTACCCATTCATTTCAGTGGAACCAACTCGGCTCGCTTCTATCGCATAGCCAAGTTCAGCGACCGTTTTCTGCCGTTCAATCTTGCCATGATATTCCTTGTGGACGAGATGTATCGCAATGTGGGCAAGCATTTTACCATACATATAGGCAAGCCTATACCATGGCAAACATTCGACCGTAGCCGCACGGCGCAGCAGTGGGCTCAATGGGTGGAGGATGCTGTATACGACCTGCCTCAAAAGGTAAAAGGGTAAAAAGATAAAAGAGTAAAAAAGGTAAAAAGCCAAAACGTAAAAGATAAAATAGGGCCGTATGGCCTGTAGACATATTCGAAGAATACAACATGGAAGAGCCAATAATAGAACCGGTCAGTAAGGAGCTGTTGAAGAGCGAGCTTACACCCGAGCGTCAGCTCCGTATGACCAATAAGAGCCACAACGAGATTTATGTCATCACAGCGCATAATGCGCCTAATGTGATGCGCGAGATAGGACGCCTGCGCGAGATTGCTTTTCGTGAGGCGGGAGGCGGCACTGGCAAGCCGTTGGATATTGACGAGTTTGACACATGTCCTAATTGCTATAAGCAGCTCATTGTGTGGAATCCTGAGGCCGAGGAGATTATAGGTGGCTATCGTTATCTGTTGGGTTCCGACTGGGAACTTGACGAGAAAGGACAGCCTAAGCTTGCAACAAGCCACATGTTCCACTTCTCCGACAAGTTCCTAAAGGATTATATGCCGTACACCGTAGAGCTGGGTCGCTCGTTCGTAACTCTTGAGTATCAGAGCACACGACGTGGCTCAAAGAGCCTCTTTGCACTTGATAATCTTTGGGACGGACTTGGTGCACTTACCGTTATAAAGCCTAATGTGCGCTATTTCTTTGGCAAGATGACGATGTATCCATCTTACATCCGAAGGGGTAGGGATATGATTCTCTACTTCCTCAAGAAGCATTTCGACGATAAGGAGAACCTTATCATCCCGCTCAAGCCGCTTAAGATAGAAACGCCGGAGGATGAGTTGAAGAAGATCTTCTGCGAGGATGATTTCAAGAAGGATTATCTAATCCTAAACCGCGAGGTACGTGCCTTGGGTTACAACATTCCGCCACTTGTCAACGCTTATATGTCGTTGTCACCAACGATGAAGCTCTTTGGTACAGCCATCAACTACGGTTTTGGTGATGTTGAGGAGACAGGCATACTGATAGCTGTTGATGAGATACTCGAGAGCAAGCGTGTTCGCCATATCGACTCTTTTATCAAGGAGCATCCTGAAGCCTTGGAGATAACGAGTGGCGCCAATAAGGTGATTTACCGCGAAAAGGAGATATAATAATAGCGCTCACTACATTGATATGTGGTGAGCGCTATCTTTTTTGGATATCTATGTAGATAAACGAAAAAGCCTCGCAAGCAACAGCTTGCGAGGCTTTTTAAAAGCGCTTCAAGATGGACTTGAACCAACGACCCCCTGATTAACAGTCAGGTGCTCTAACCAACTGAGCTATTGAAGCAAACAGGTTGCTTTCGCGCTGTCTCGTGATTGCGGGTGCAAAGTTAGCAAGAATTTTGTAATCTCCAAAACTTTTGCTAACTTTTTTCGCCTTTTTATCTATTTTTTTTCATTTCGCCCCTACTGAGCCACATCAATACGGTGTAAAGCAGGCATCCCGATACCAATCCTGCCAATGCATCGATGGCGTAATGTGCCTGGATATATACCGTTGAGAAGCATAGAAAGATGTAGAAAGGCAACATTAGTAATACCAGTTTGCGTTGGCGGGTATGTGCCGCCAATAGCATACATACAGTAGCAATGCCAACGTGCGATGATGGAAAGGCAGCTGTAGGACGTTCGCCCGCTGCTTTGGCATCCTCGACAAGTCCATAAAACAATCCTTGCTCATAACCTGGAGTAGGCAAGCATTCGGTATGTGTATTAAAGTAGTCGCCTACTGCTGGGAACACGCCCTGCACTATATTGTCCAGTCCTACAGCTTTGTAGTAGAACGTAGGTCCTGCTACTGGTACAAAGATAAACACTATGTAGTAGACGAAGAACGACGCCATAACTACCAAGGCAGCTCTTTCAAACTCATTGTATCGGCAGCAGAAGTAGAACAGTACCGTGAGCGCTATCATGGGGTAGTAGCTGGCGTATCCCATGCTCATAAGCTCGGACACTACAGCCCACGGCATTGTCTTTACAAAGGTTAGGGCTGGTTGGCATCCAAAGATGTTTTGTTCCCATCCGCAGAACACATGGTCAAGGTTGCTGAACATGCGGTTTAGCTCGTAAGTGTCTGGATACCACCATGCCAATAGCGACATCTGCGCCACTACGCGCACCAAGCGTGTAAGTCGGCACGGTACAAGTCGGTATACCACCCATAAGGCTGCGGTCATAGCCACGACACGTACACGTCCCCAAATCATTGCGTCAGGGTTTTGTAGCTCGGTGTAGGCAAACAAAGCCACGCAAAGCGTAAGTAATGTATAAGCCAACACCACCCATTCGAGAGCCATGAGTCCGCGCTTGGGCTTGCTCTCGATGGCGAATAGTTGTTTGATGAAGTTCATTTCTTTATTGTCTTCTTATAAGAATAAAATTACAACCACCCGTTTTCCTTATACCACTTTACAGCGAGCTTCACGCCCTTATCAAGTTTGTAGTGTGGGTGGTAGCCAAGTTCGTCCATAGTTGGTTCTATATCGCAGCGCCAGTTGCGTTGCTTCAGAATGTTGTACTTGTCGTTGTTTAGCGCTATAGGCTTGTGGGTTATTTGGCCTATCTTCTCGCCGAAGAAGGTAACAATGCGCAGCACCCATACCGGTGCAATGATGCGCAGCATCCACTTTACGCCCATCTCTTTCTTCAGAAGGTCGCTGAATTCGGTAGAGCTATACACCTCGCCGTCGCTTAGGAAGTATTTGCGTCCGCTCATACCGCGGTCTAATGCCAGGAATACAGCCTGAACAACGTCAAGCACATATACAAAGGTAATGTCTTGCTGCGTGAATCCTACGGCAAAGTCAACGTGTTTCTTAATACTCTCTGCCATAAGGAAGTAGTCGCGCTCGCGTGGTCCGTATACACCTGTGGGGCGAAGTATGATGTATGGAAAATCGTTGCCTACCGAGTCTAAATAGCGTTCTGCCTCCAGTTTGCTCTTGCCGTATGCGGTGTTAGGACGTGGACTGTCGTTCTCGGTAATGTCCTGATAGGGCTGCTTTTCGTGTATGGCACCGTATACACTTAACGAGCTAAGGAATACAAATCTCTTTATAGGCATCTGCATTTCTATTAGCGCGTCTACAAGGTTGCGTGTTCCGTCGGTGTTCATACGTCGGAAGTCAGTCTTGTCAAGGCATTTAGTCACGCCGGCAGCGTGCACTACATAGTCGAAGTGCATACCGTCGAGCTGTTGCTTGAGCCTTTCCTTTGAGGAGAAGTCAAGCTCTATGAAGTTTATACGATTGTCCGTGAGATACTTTTTAGAACTCGTATGTCTCACCGCAGCCCACACTTCCATACCTTTATTTAGTGCTTCTTCTACGATGAAACTGCCAATAAAACCGCTGGCTCCGGTTATCAATATCTTGCTTGTCATTATGAAAATTGGTACATAATCGGTTACAAAGGTAGTGCAAATAGTAGACAATACAAAATAATACCGCCTTGATATTGCTTGTTTCAAACTTTTTTTGTTTATTTGCATTGTAATAATCAAAGCACGAACAATCTAAAATCAGTAATAATATGGGAAAAGGAAAAAAAGGCGGCAAACGCATGACTAAGAAACAGCTTGCCCCGAAGCTTGAGGAACTATTCGTATCCAATCCCGGCAAGACCCTATCGTTTAAGGATATATTCCGCACGCTGCATCTTGACACTCATCCCCTTAAGATGCTCGCTATTGATATAATGGAGGAGATGGCGTGGGACGACTTCATATCAAAGGTTACAGACAACTCCTACAAACTAAACCTTAAGGGACAGGTGCAGGAGGGTGTGTTCCAGCGTAAGACAAACGGCAAGAACACGGTGACTCCCGATGGCTCGGACAAACCTATATTTGTGGCTGAGCGCAATTCTATGTGGGCTCTTACGGGCGACCGTGTGCGTTTCTCGTACATGGCACGCCGAAAGAATCATATCAAGGAGGCACAGGTAATAGAGATATTGGAGCGTGCAAAGGACACTTTTGTTGGACGCCTTACGTTCGACCACGATATATGCACGCTTATATCTCCGTCTAACGTGCTTGCCAACAGCATTATCATTCCGCGTAGAAAGCTTAAGGGCGGCAAGGATGGCGACAATGCTGTGGTCAAGATTATAGAATGGCCCGATCAGGACCATCGCAACATGATAGGCGAGGTGGTGGATGTGCTGGGCAAGGCTGGCAACAACGATGTTGAGATGAACACTATCCTGGCACAGTATGGTTTGCCATATAAGTATCCTAAGAATGTTGAGGAGGCTGCCGAGAAGATATCAGCCGAGATAACACCCGAGGATTATGCCGAGCGCGAGGATTTTCGCGACACATTTACATGTACAATCGACCCTAAGGATGCCAAGGACTTCGATGATGCTCTGTCTATAAAGAAGCTTAAGGACGGTCTGTGGGAGGTAGGTGTGCACATTGCCGACGTGAGCCACTATGTTAAGGAAGGCTCTGTGATAGACAAGGAGGCTGTGAAGCGTGCCACAAGTATATATCTTGTCGACCGCACCATACCGATGTTGCCCGAGCGTCTTTGCAACTTTATATGCTCGTTGAGGCCGGATGAGGAGAAGCTTGCCTTCTCTGTGATATTCAATTTGGACGACGATGCCAATGTTAAGGCTTACCGCATTGTGCATACTGTTATAAAGTCGAACCGACGCTATGCCTACGAGGAAGTGCAACAGCTGCTTGAGGATAATGGGGTAGTGGATGGCAAGGGTGAGCCGGCACCACCAGCTCCTAAGGGAGGATACAAGGGCGAGAATGCCGACCAACTTATAACACTTGATAGATTGGCCAAGAAGTTGCGTGCTGCAAGATTCAAGAATGGCGCCGTTAAGTTCGACCGCGAGGAGCTTCATTTCGACGTAGACGAGAAGGGAAAGCCAGTGCGCTGCTACTTCAAGCGCTCTAAGGATGCCAATAAGCTTATCGAGGAATTTATGCTGCTTGCCAACCGCACCGTGGCTGAATCGGTAGGCAAGGTGGGTAAGGGCAAGAAGCCTAAGACGCTGCCTTATCGTGTGCACGACAATCCAGACCCGACAAAGCTCGAGACATTGAGGGAGTTTGTTGTCAAGTTTGGCTACAAGATGAAGACAGACGGCACGAAAGGCGCACTTGCCAAGTCGCTCAACACGCTTATGTCCGACTGTGAGGGCAAGCGCGAGCAAAACCTCATACAGACTGTTGCGCTGCGCGCCATGATGAAGGCAAAATACTCTATACACAATATAGGTCACTTTGGTTTGGCGTTCGACTACTACACTCACTTTACATCGCCTATCCGCCGTTATCCTGACACGATGGTTCATCGACTAATAACGCGTTATCAGCAAGGTGGACGCTCTGCCAATAAGGAACATTACGAGGAGTTGTGCGAGCATTCGTCTGAGATGGAGCAGGTTGCCGCCAATGCCGAGCGCGACTCAATCAAGTACAAGGCAGTAGAGTTTATGTCGGAACGTATAGGTAATGTATACGATGCGCATATCTCTGGCATACAGTCGTATGGCATTTACTGCGAGATAGACGAGAACCATTGTGAGGGTCTTGTACCAATGCGCGATCTTGACGACGACTACTACGACTTTGATGAGCGTAACTACTGTCTTGTGGGCAGACGTCATCACAATAAATATCAGCTTGGCGACCCAGTACGCATCAAGGTGGCTCAGGCAAATCTCGAGAAGAAACAGCTCGACTTTACGTTGGCTGATGATTAAGAAATTGGAGGCTAATAAAAGTAATATATATTACTTGCTCATTTATATTGTATTACTTTGCCATTTATATTGTATTACTTTGCCATTTATATTGTATTAAAATGGCAAGTAATATATAATGCTTTGTAATGGCATATGGAAACAAAAAAGGAGTCACTCTAATGAGTGGCTCCTTTTTGTTGTTCATCCGGATATGGAGTGATATATAAGTACGTGTTAATATTTAGCTTTATATATGAGTGGCAATCTGTAGGAGGGTATGGCATCCCTGCCATACCCACTCTGCCATGATTGTCTTGTCGATTTATTGGGTATGGCAAGGATGCCATACCCTCCTACTATATGTAATGATAATTCTGAACTGTTACTTATGTAATTATTATAACCCGAGTTTAAGTATACAAACTGCATCATGTTGCGTCGCCGAAGGTGGCGAACTGTTTTAATGGGGCATATCCAATTTATAGATAATGTCAGTCCTTTGCTCTACCAAATAGGCTGTGGCATCAATACAAAAAAGGAGTCACTCTTGTAAGAGTAACTCCTGTTTATTGTGGTGCCACCAGGAATCGAACCGGGGACACAAGGCCAATTTATAGATAA